>JAABUZ0100000052.1_pt1 | contig 257839 bp, 291 predicted proteins | sample 5562091 | NCBI WGS metagenome assembly JAABUZ01 (sample SAMN12813069, study PRJNA571459) | rock metagenome | isolation source: Antarctica rocks | place: Antarctica: Victoria Land, Linnaeus Terrace sud | collected 2015-12-21 | reverse complement strand
AAAAGATGGAGGAACGGACGCTAGGTTCTTTTTTAAAAGGGAGGGGGGGGGGAAGATGGAGGTGGAGGAGGGGGAGAGGTAGTAGGGGGGATGTTTGTGTTTTGGATCTGATACTGGTGGTTTTGCTGTTGGGTTTGAAGGGTTTGGGATAGAGGATAGATATGGGGGGGAGGGGGATAGATGGGTTAAAGAAAGGGGCGATGAGGGGTGGGGTGATGTTGGTAATGTTGATGATGATGATAACGATGATGATAACGATGACGAGGGGGTTGGGGAAAGGGTTACCCGGGTAAGGGCATTTAATTAAAATGGAAAAGGATAGATTTTAGATTTTAGAAAAGGGATGAACGCATGCATTTACATACAGTTAGAAAGGAAAATGGATAGATGAGCTCTTTTTTTCGCTTTTGATCAAAAAACCTCTCTATTTTTAACAATACACACAAGACGAAGAAGAAAGAAAAACATACCCAGGCCGCCGTCCGTCCCGATCTGTAAACGAGTATGATAAATCTACTGGGTGCGCGCGTACTGCAGGTAGGTACTGTATTCTGAATTTTCCTTTTCTTTAGCTAACCGAGTATCGCAGAAAACATAGAGATCAGCAAGTTCACCTGAAATTCACAACCAATGAAGCGCACAAGAACAGAACTTCAGTAGCTCAGCAACAAAACAGATAGCCGTGTGTCAAGGTGCGAGCTCATCTTCGCTAGAATACTCAAAGCCGACTAGAGCATCAAGCACAGTCGACGGACCATATCCTCTGTCTGTACTGCCCGGAAGCCATCGACTTCAGTACCGAAGAGGGTCTTCATCGACACTGCCTCCAGAAATTACTTCGCTCGTTAGCGTATCATCCCTTTCAACTGGATCTTATAGGAACTCTTATCGGGTTTCAGCTGGATAGAAAAAGTTGAGCCGGGGTCGGAAAAGCATATGCCAAGACCGTTAAGCGAGGCCTCAACAAGATTCACATCGAGTCACCGAAGGCCTCGACAGTGCATATGCGCAGCATCAACTGAGCATAAAAAAACACCGATGGACGACGAAAGCATCGACGCTGAAAAACGGGCGGATGAGATAACAGGTCGGCTAAATGGTTTGAATGTGAGAGTCGCAGCCGGCATAGAGTATGCCGCGCATATACTAAAAAGAAACTCCGCTGACGGCTCGCCAGCTGTAACCCCGATCCCGAAATCTTACTTTCGAAAGTAGAATAAGCCGCGCTAAGCGCACGGGCCAACTCGAAGACATATAATCAGGCCCCATTGCCCACCTCGAAAGGAGAGTTTTCTTGCTCTCACCATAATCAACTGAACTCCAGACCCTCTTGGAGCCTAGTCTTACATGCAATGGATGACTTAATCCGTACCGCTCAGGTTCTCGGCCTGACCTCGTCCATCTTCCTCTCTGGAATCAACATTGGCGCGTCTTATCTCACACTTCCAATTCTCTACACACGCTCTCCTTCCATCAGCACACCCTTTTTCAACGAGTTCTATACCCGAGGCGCTGTGACTCTGGTTCCCCTCGGTCTCTTCTCGGCGTCCTGTTCGGCGTTAGTCGCCTACCTCCTTCCTTCTCAGCGAACCCTCTGGTCTGTTGCTGGTGTGGCTACATTTGCGCAGTTGCCTTGGACACTGCTTTTTATGATGAAGACGATCACTCGGCTGGGGGCTATTGCTGCTAGTAAAGATGAGCAGGTGAAGGCGAGTGGAGCGGAAGTCGTGGCCCTGTTGCGGCGGTGGGCGTGGATGAACATCGTGAGAGGACTTTTGGCTATGGTTGGCGGATTGGCTGGTGTGTGGGCTGTAGTAGAGGGTCAGAACTAAATCGCCAATGCCCTGCCGCTGCAAAGGTGCCCGGTATATGGACGCAGAGAGCAACGAGATGCAATGTGTAATCCAAGGGCACGTTCCGAACGCAACGAATTAGGCAAATGAACGCGCTTGAAACCTTTAAGGGTTTGTGAGAACATGAGACCGACGCAAGAGGGCAAATGCAACGGCCTTGATATAGATATCAGAAAATCATTCACCTTCTCTCTCCCCCCCCAAGGCATCATCATACCATATTAGCAACCAGCCATCTATTTGCGTGAAGGACTAAATTTGGGCATCTTGAATCGCCAAGTCTTGAGAATTCTGCCCTGGCCTCACCCCTCTCGAAGTGTAGGGTGAGCGCCGCTTTACTTATGCGCCGCCACCCGATTGCTCATCGCTTGTCCCCAGATGATCGCCTCGTTTTACTTTCACAGAGTTCGCGCATCGTCATTTCTTGAAGACGGAAATATAGATTCATTCCAAAACAGCTTCTAGAAAAACGGTGTATAAATAGTGGGAACGCAAAGCCCGTCCTAGAAACCATCTTCGTACCGTTCATTCTCTTCGTCTTTTCCGTACGATTCGCTGTCTAGGCACGCTAGGGTAATACTGCACCTCTGACCACTCGGCCACCTAGGTAACCAAGTAATGGGCAAAAGGTTACGCCTGGGAACAATACAATGTCCTGCCGCACATTCGCTTTCAAAAGCAGAGTAGCATCTACCAAACCTCCAATACAAGAACAGTGTCTCTGACAATGCTTGTTATCATAAAGGGTTCCGTAGCGCGATAAGTCCAATCTACAATTTGTCTGATCGTGGTGGATTGGATCGACCGAAATCTACGGCACCACTCTCCTAGTACAACAAGAAGGCCCTTTGCTGGCGTCGTTCCACCGCAAGCCGCTGGTTCCCCCTTCACTTCCACTACCATCACCATCACTACCGCCGTCACCATCGTGACCGCCAGCACAAACAGCACTGGCAGCAGACACCGTGGCCCCTTCTGCTTCAGCCGACGGCCATCATTTGCATTTGATATCGTAGCGACTAGGGTCCCTAGTATAACAGCTAGAAAATGCCATGTTCCACCTTAAGTATGAGCCAATGCTTAGTTTTCATCTACACAAACCGCCGTTGTTGTTTTCCTGGGTCTGAGCTTCAATAGACTACCGACGACGAGTGTTGAAGGACTTCTTCTTAGCGGCGAGCACTGGGGACACAACCTTGACCCAAGACGCGATTCTGCGGAGTATAATCCTCGATGATGTATGGGCAGGACGCGTTTTCTTATCTTGGCTTAAAAGAGGGATCATAGTCTGAAGCACAGAGATTGTATGTTCGTAAAAGTCGCGCTTGTAAATGTCATGGAGTGTATGGAGCATCAAAAGGCGTCTCTGCCCCACATCAAGATCTCATGAGTAGCGGTATTCGTTGAGACATGGACTTTCACGCGTTCAGTGCTGGAGTTCGATATGTCTTGAAGTTCTCAAAGAGTCGACCAGAAGCTCCGCGCGGGGAACAGCCCAAAGCGTGCATTATTTCCGTTCAGCCTCACTTTTGCAGCCCGGAAACAGAAGTTGAGTCGCGTCTTTCATCTTTTCATCAACCTTTGAATTTCACGCCGAGATGGCAGAAGGCCTCGCTATCGCGGCGAGCATGATCGCCGTTCTCCAGATCACCAACACGGTAATCTATAAATGTTATGACTTCGGAGCGGCTACGAGCGGGGCTTCGTGGCAACTATCTCGCATTAAGACGGAGCTGGAAGCCTGCGAAATGCGCTTCAGCAACTGAAGTCGTTGGTCAAACAAGCAGAACTCGTGCAGCAAATGCTCGACACGAAACTGTCAGCCTTTGAGGACCTATGAGCCAGAAGGATTATTGGCACATTATTCCCATCGGGTCAGTCACTTGGAGCAGCGACTAAAGACGCCGAGCTGGTGCGACGGATTCGGGGTCAACAGAAAAGCGTTGGGACAGGTTCTGCGATGGCCTTTGAAGGAGAAGGACACTGAAAAGATTTTGGTGACACTTGATGATTTCAAAAATACTCTGGCCCTCGCGCTCACAGCAGATGATATGTAGATGTCCAGTGCTTAAGTAGCTTAGAATTGCAGCAACTTTGAGTCTTTTCGCAGTACACTTTCGCTAGTAATCCAGAAATTTTTGAGGGCGACAAACGATGCAGTGAAGGACTCTTGGCAAGACGTACGTACTCTGCAGCAGATAAAAGTAGACATGCAAGAAAGAGTCGAATATACGCGGGCTGCAATCTCAGTTATGAATGACAAAGTCGAAGTCATTCAGCTTGATACTTGCCGACTCTAAGAGACGGCGACGGAAACGCATAGCAAGATTGACGTGACAAGGGACGTTGTCTCACAGGTGAGTGATAAGATGGAGGTTATACATTTCAAAACCCGCTGAAGAAATATACTTCTATGGCTAGCAGGGCCAGACCCCTCCTCCAATTACCATCGCGGTCGTCGCAGCCGACACGCACATACTGGATCGTGTTTCGTGGAAAGCGAAGAATACACACAATGCAAACAGAATGATGGCGCAACGCTCTATGCAGCAATACGACCCTGAAAATTGGCGGACCATGGATTTGCTCTTAATGGCAGGCGGGAAGGTCAACCTGGGTATGAAATGGTCAGGCACACCACTACATATTGCGTGTAATACGGGCACTACAAGAATGGCGGAGCTTCTGTTGGCAGCTGGTGCGGATCCAGACGCACAGGCTGACACTTATGCCACTCCCTTAAATTTGGCGTGCAGAAACATTGATTTAGAGGTTGCCATAAGAATGGTGGAGATTTTGCTGGAATATAACACACGTGATGATCATTACGGCGCTCCCTTACATAGGGTGTGCCGAACGAGGCCAAGAGCACCCACGACTTGCCAGAACACTCTTGAAAGGCGGCGCGGATGCCAACTTGCGCGACAAAAACGGGATTTCTGCATTGAAGATGATAAGGAGTAAGAAGCGAGGGTTCTGGCGTGATCTTCACGAGCTGGAGCTGGAATTGCTGTCGCTCGAATACGGTGTAGAGGAGGAGGCAGCAAGCTTGTCGAGCGATCATTCGGGATAGCTCGAGCAAATCAAGCCGAAATACGGCTGGTCGGATAGGGCGTAGAAAAAGGGGAAGCCGGTCTAAGCGGGGCCATAGAATCGATGTACTGCGCGTAAGAGAAGAAGACGATGGTCAGTACGATAGACATATTCAACATGGGAGAGCTGATATCTTAGTAAGGTGAAAAGCTTCTTTCAAATGATCAGCTGTAGAATTACTACTCCAGGAAGTAGAATGCTCCTTTTACAAAGATTCTAGAAGTAGTGGTATTACAGTCAATTTTTATCGTGAACAGACCTCAGAAAGCATCATAAAGGAAGCCTGCATATTTGCAGGCTTCATGTCGTGGTGAAACGGAGTAAAAGTCTCTCCAGCTCCGCATGTGACATCAGTGATACTTACAGCCCTACTCACACAAGCTCACCTGCATCATTCATGCATCCTCTAAATATGGTCTCTCCTCATGGCCCGCCAAATTTGGCCACGCTAAGAGCGATTAACAACGAAAACAAGGAAAGACGTAAGGTAAACAAGGAAGTCTCAGAGTTATAGAAAGAAGCAGAGAGCGAAAGAGAAGGAACGAAAGAAAAGAGTGGCCGAACAAGACCCCTTCACCGGGGCCAGGCGCCATCGGGGATTTATCGTATCGCTTCGCTCTGCGCGAATCTAACCAGAATGCTGTAAGCATGGAAGGATTGGCCAGAAGTATAAGAAGAGCAAAAGACAGAGGCGTATTCACGGTGACGGGAAGGAAGCATCTAAGAGTCGTGGCAGCAGCCAAGACCTGAAGCGGATACTCGTAGCAGCAGAAATTTGAGGGCGGCGAGGTGACGGCTAGCCGGACGCGGCACGCTTTTCCGCAAGAGGTACTAGTAATTCACCTGCACACTAACTACGCGGCTATCTTAAGGTGCGTCCTTATCGATAAGCCTTACGAGCATGTGAGCTCAGTTCTCACCGTACTTTTGTAACGAAGTAACAATGAGATTGAATAAGAGTGGTTTCGGCACGATGCTTGCTCCGCTCGCTCGGGCAATGCACAAGTACTAGCGCTATCATCTAAATAGCGTGGGCCAGCTGTTTCCCATTATGGGCAGGAAACCAAATCAGCTCGTCCTAGAGTTTTTTGACCGCGGGGCCAAACTTCCTGATGGCAGCAATCGTTACGAACACACATGCAAAGCTTGTGGAGAGCGTTTTCCAAAAGGGAGAATTGAAAGTCTGATGTCTCATTTAAAGACAAAATGTCACGCCGTTGCACCAGAAGACCGGCATCGAGCCCTACTACAATCGAATGAGCGGCCAGACTCAGAGCCACATGATGCTGAGAGATATTCTGGACCGGCAGCGGCTATTAAGGGGCACCGATACACTACAAAACTACCCATCAGTGGAAGCCGCAAACTCACGGGTCTAGAAGCCCTTGCGGAGGCAAGCAGACAAATTGAGCACCCGCGAAAACAAGGGCACAGTGGCATGGAGAAAATTAACATGATAGATCCGAGTTTGCGAAACATCTGGGAATATGAAATGTCCCTTGATGATCCTCAAGAAGGACGGAATGGAGTTGGTACATTCACCATCTATGTTTACTGGAGTTGGATCCTACCCCATCGCTAATTGCTCTGTCACTTAGTCTCTACGTCGGCTCCTTTTGATAGTAGTACTTTTAGCCTGCCGTCAACTTCGCAGGAGCTGTCTACTTCACCATACGCACTTCGACTTGCCTCCCCACCTCAAACGGCCGATCACTCCTCTACGCTCTCCATGATCGCGGCATCTGCGAGCAGCCTTGAGGCCATGATGCCTTGCAGTGAGGGTCTGAATCAGAATGATATCAACGGTAGCAGTGGTACACGTATTGATGCCGAAGGTCTGCATTCTATTGACCATGCGTACGATACAATACCCATGTCTACGCAACAATCGCTACAGGCTTACGTTAACGGGATAGAGAGGGAAATCCCGGATGAAATTGCCGCCCAAGCATCGTCCTTTCTCCGGCCTATCGCGATGAATCTCGGTCGTATACCTAGGTCTTCTCCAGTGGAACATGTTTCTTCCAGTAGCCGGGCACAGAAAATACGAGGGAAATTGAGTAGCTCGAGGCGTCAAGAAGTACAGAGCATGAGGAAGCAAGGGGCATGTATTCGATGCCGGATGTTAAGAAAGACTGTATGTTGTTTCCGAGACGCTTCTCCTGCGATGTTCTGGTAGCTGAAGCTTGTCAGTGCAGTGGAGATAACCCCTGCAAAACCTGCGCCGCTGTCACCAGCGCACGGGTATGGAAGCTCGATTGCATACGGACAAGCATCGTGAAAGAATTCGAACTATACCATACGAGTACGCGTTGCCAATCTCCGTTTTACTTTGCATTACTGACGCAGTGTCAGACCTACTTACATCTCTGGCAAACCAAAACCTTGATGTCGCCATGGGTCAAGTGAGATTTGAGCAATATCCAGGCTTTCTGAGCGTATTCCACGACATCAGTAACGACAAACCTATGAGATACTCAGTCTTGACGGGAATTCCTGAAAACCAAGAAACTGAGAGCGAACAAAATGGAGCTCTCGACTACACTAGGTCTTCTGAGACAATTACAATTTTAGACGAGGATGGTGAGGATGTACCGGCAAAGTTTCAATGCTATGCCGGGACCATGGCCCATAAAACATACGATGAGGAACAATCAGTGTTCATGAAGCATACCCTGACATTAGCATCGGAGCTATCTCTTCGAAAGCATGTCAGTAAACGCCATGAGTACTCTGGTTATAGGCTCTAAAAAAAGGCTCACCCAATTTACCAGGATAAACTCTTAGCACAGGTACTCGAGTTGTGGACCATAACGCATATTATTGTCGATAACGAGATGCATTGGCAAGTCTGGCTACAACCAGCGCAAGCATCGCCAAAGGCATACCCCAAATTTGCAATGCTCAACGAACCAGTTCGAATCAACGAAACGAATAATCCACAATCGTACCAGTTGATTTGTTCTCAATTGCGATCCGCGGCTGAGAAACTAGCTGCAACGATCAGCAAGACGGTATTGAACGAGTTAGAGAAACGCTTGGAGCGTCGTGACAAGTGCCGTGGATTCGAAACTTTCTTGGTCGGTATCGTACTGTTGAGTTGTGTGGAGAAAATGAGCTGGTACTACAAGACCTTTGATGACGTAAAATGGTCTGCGGAGGTTCGCCTACCACAGTAACAGCTTTGACAACCATTGACAAATACCAGTGGCCTCTGGATCAACCGCCAAACTCTTACTACGAGCGCGGTGATTATTTCTCCAACTTCATCTCTAAGCTGTTCAAGATGCGAGGAATCCTTTTCCATATTCATACGAGCCAAGTCGATGGCCTTTTGCATGCCCACGATCCCAGCGACCCACTCGCTAGTCAGTGGCTTGACGCTGTCCGTCTTTCAGGTAAGGCACTGTACTCATGGTGGTTTTCGGTCGTGGTGCCATCACTGATAATAGTATGTTCGACAGAACAGCATCTCGAAGTCTGCCAAGCTGCTGAGTTCGACTATACGAATTCTCGGAGCCTCGACCTGAAGTTTTCGTCGAAGCTGCTCCTGGCCCCGGAGTAGAGTACCCCACAAGTTCTTTGTAGTCAAGCTATCCAGGAATTAAACCCCTCTTGATGAGCTTCTTCGATTGACCTAGTAGTGAATGAATTTACCCCAGAACCTAGTCACTCTGTCCCTCTTGGAAAGGTTTTATCAAACATCGACCTCCTGGTTTGTTCGTTGCTAGTCTCGTCTTTAATCAAAAAAGTCGACACGCATGGAATCGAACAAATCATACATCATCGCTAAATCTTCCCAATCCTGGTACGTATCTTTTTCATTCATCCTCTCCTCCGCTCCCCTTCGATACCAAAATCCCAAATCCTCCAAAATAATCCCTAACCTCCACCGTAAAAACAGGTCGCTACCAATCAACCAACACGTCTGTTTGGTGGAAGCCTCACGACTTTGACTGATTCCACAAAACACCTCATTTTCGATAACCTGAAGATACTCGTACGTCGAATATTGAATAGAACAGCACGATTCTCGTGGGGATTTGTCTACTGGTTAGGGCTATTGTAGCGCAACGTGTTGTTCGGGTTTATCGTGTGGGATCCATGCTGGCAAAGCCTACTTGCAGACATGAATGACACACCTACGGACCCTGAAGCTAACGAGCTCCAAGGTTTGGTCTCGATGGCCCAATAATAGTTAGCTATTATCCCCACTGAGCGCACTTCTCCCTCCATGCGGTACTTTCAACCGGAGTCCGTGGTTGCCAAATGATGCTATGCTGCTATCTGCACAGCTAGTGCTGATAGGGTCTGGCCATGGTCAACGGAAGATGCATTCAGGCCCATCATGGCTTTCGTTGTCTTCTTTTCATCTGTTGGGGTTTTTCTCTTCTTCACTCTAATCTATTACTAGCCTAGGCAGGTCGGGGTTTGATTGGCTTGATTCATGAGATTTGGCGAACTTCAGCCCCGCTAGCAACTCTCGTCAATCAGATTGTCAGCCAAGCGATGATCACCCTCGAATTACCTACGGATTCGCGACTACGACGTTGCTCTTTAAGTGTGAAAAAAAACATCATGGTACTAGCAAAGGCGATCCAGAAAGGAAACTGTCTCAAGGACTATTTCATCATGAAGAGGATAGCATAATACATAGCTGAATATCTTACCGCAAGGGTGGACTCTACTGTTTAGAATCGGCAAAGTCATCCAATCCTTCAGACACGGCACGTTTTTCAGCCTCTGCTAGTGCTGACGTTTCAGTTCTGCCTTTCTCACGGACGTACTGTGCCTCGAACATGCAGGCGATATAGAACATGAATCGAGTTAATATTTATTGATTAAATCTGTCTTTCATTTTCCTGTACGCTGCCGTGTATTCTTCTCTATTGGGCAAACATATTTGGTTCGATACAATATCTCCAAGGTGTCCGTTGCTCTATAGCAAGCATACCTGGATTTCTATGAATCATGATCTTCCGTAAAGGAAAAATAGATCCCACCGACCACGCCAAATTACTTACTTCGACGGAAGCTGAACCGCAGAAGCACAAGGCTACAAGGGGTAATGGCAGACTTCGCGCTCTATTGCGCAACGGGGGCCTGAAAGCCGTCGCCGTCACTAAAGATGCCATCGTTGGCGAAGAGGAGGAGACGCCTAAGGTTGTTGTCACCAAGGACCTGTGGACGGCTTTGTTTCGCTGCGCGGTCCATCTTGTGCCGCTGAGCGTGACCGTCGTTCTGGCATACCTCAATCTGGCTAGCTACTATATCGGAGGAGAGCTCCAGGGGCTCAGCGGTCCCCTCTTCAACGCATTGGACAACTTTTGCCTACAAGTCGCGGCGAAACTGGCCGTACGTGTTCCATCATCTTGCTCAATCAATGCCGGCTTTAAGAACCCGCTAACCAACCTTCTGCACCTGGCAGGAACTTGCGGTTATGGGCTCCGTTGGCACCATTGTCATGGATGTACTGAGGAACGAGTTACTTTATGGCAAAGACGGTCTGCCACTTGGCATGCTGAGCGGCAAATCGAGATTCTCGGAATTGAGCTACTTCTGGTCCCCAGAATTTTGGTACGGCCGCAGGGGCTTTTCGTCGAGAAGCCGAAATTGGCTCATTCCGGCAGTCTTATTTGCCGCAGGCCTGTTCGCCGTTCTCACAGGTCCCGCGGCTGCGTTGCTGCTGATCCCGACAATGCGCGAGGATTGGCCTGCGGGATCTGCAAACTTTTGGCTCAACGGAACTGATCAGACGCTGTGGCCTACAACCTTGGATGCCACCGCCGTCGGCGGGCCCGAATGTCTTCTTCCCAGCGTCGAAACGGTAATGTCGAACGTCGGGAATTCGTCAGCGTGCATCTGGGGTGGACACGAGTATCTCACCCAGTATTATCGGCAATGGCGGTTTAGAGGGTTTTTCTCTAATGTAACCATGGACGAAGGTCAATTTAGGCGTGATTTGCGATGCGGTCTTAGGGGCAATAGCTCGAGAGAGACGTGGACTTTAGGAAGCAGCCTCGCCGTGGGCGCGTTTGCTCAGAAAATTCAAATTGCATGGGGTGACGCTCTTGCCTTGGCTCCGAAGACCCAACCTGGCAAGATGTATGCAACTTTCAACGCCCGGCCCCAGGATGGCACGGTGTCCACCATCGAAAGTCGCATTCCAGCCGTACGCACTCAATGCAGCTGGTATCCCCTCAAGTTTGTCTCAGACCAGCAAACACTTGGCGTAAGCATTTTCTGATAGTCGCGATTGGCCTATGCTGATGATATCCGATAGTATCCATACCTTCCAGAATATGACTACAGTTCCTATTCAGCCGACAGCTTCAACATCGACCTTATGGGGTATGCACTTTCGGAAGTCTACCCACCCTCATCCAACATTTCCAGCCGCTGGCTCCCTATTCCTGTTACCCCGGCGCTCCTCAAGTTTGCAGGTAACGGCACCGTTAATCATACCGACTTCCTTCCTTCCGCGTTCCTGGGTATTCAAATCCCCGCTTTAGATCCATCTCCAGCGTCCGGTACCGTCTTTGCCTGCTCGATCGACGCCCGCTGGGCGCCTGGAAAGAGTATCGCTACGGACGGAGGCCCCTTTTCCCGCTTCACCCAGCATAGCGAAATCACCAACTTCCGCGAGCCCCAAGAAATCCATCCTGCGTCCCGCGACGGCTTCCTCCCCAAAAACGACGGCTCCTGGACAACGGTCCGGATCGATCCCGCCTGGCTCAATACCCTCACCCCGTCGCTCTCCACCACTGCCCCCGGCTTCACCACGCTCTCCGCCTTTCTCGAAAGCATCGACGCCCGCAACGCCACCGGCTGGATGAAAAGCTATAACGACATCGTCGCTGGCGTCGAGGGTATCCTCGCTACCCTCGTCGCCGACGGCATGTCCCGCATCGGCTACACCGCCAACGCCGCGCCGGAATCCATGCGCTGGAACGGCGACATCTTCGCCTCTCCCTCCCCCTACAACAACATCTTTCCCCACTCCACCGCCAACGCCTTCCTACCACCCCCGGACACGCCACCCGCCTCCCTCATCCAGCTGTCCTGGTCCGTCACCATTGCCGGCTACGCCTACGGCGCCGACAGCCTCGCCTACTACCTTGCGCTAGCGGTGCTATTCTCGCACGCCGCGCTGGCGCTGGCGCACGTCGCATACCGAATTTACACGCGGCGCTCGGCCGAGTGCTGGGACTCGTGGGAGGAGCTGCTGGTGCTAGCGTGGATGTCGAAGCCGCCGTTGGAGCGGGAGGGTGGGCCGCTAAGGAATACTTGCGCGGGAATCGGCAGCGCAAGGACGATGCGGACGCGGATGAGGGTGAGGGTGGCGGATGAGAAGGGTGGGGGGGAAGGCGTGGAGATGGTGGTTGCGGGTGGGGAGGGGGAGGAGAGGGGAGAAGGGGAGGGGTGGGGAACGGGGGAGGTGGTGGAGAATGTGAGGTACGGGGCGATTTAAGGTATGATGTGGGTCAAGCCGTTTGTGTCGGGAGATTTCCTTGCAAGCTAGAACGGACGCTAAGCGTGATCACGATCGAAAGGTGTATCGAAATTCGGCATGAGAGCTTTCGGGAAAAGGAGAGCCGGGCCAGGGGGGGGAGTGGGAGGGTTTGCCAGAGTGGATAGGGGGTTGTTGGGGGTGGGGGAGGTTAGGTTGGCGTGATGGGGCGGAGTGATTAGAACTTGCTAGGACTTGATAGAGGGGATATGGGGACAAGATATTGACACCACCCCCATCGACCCAACCCTCCCCCCTCCCCCAACGCCCACCCCACTCCGATCAACTCAACACCCATCACTACCCTAACCAGCTCGCCCAGAATCCCGTCTTGCACCTCGCTCCCTCGCCCCATCCCATTTCATACCTTCTCCACTGCCTCCATGATCCAACCCCATCCCCACACCTCCTCTTCCCCCATCACATACCTCCACCTCCTCCACCAATAATCCTACCTACCAACCTACCCAACCTACCTAACATCCTACCCATCATTCACTCCATCATTCCCCCAGCCAGCAGCAGCAACTAAGAGGCACAAATCCTACAAGGCAGATGTCACTGCACCTGCTTCAGCTATCGTGAAGAGAGGAAATTTGAGAGTGTGGGTTTGGTGAGGTTGGGGGGGGAGATGGGCTTGGAGAGAATGAGTCTGGAGTGTGGTAAAGAAGTGAGATTTGGTCATTCCCGCAGCGTTTTGACATTGTTCGAGGAAATTTTGCATTTTGAAAAAGGGTACGACTAGGCATTGAGGCTTTTATTTTAATGAAAGTAGGGTATGTGACGAGAAAATGTTCGAATAGTAGCGCATTGAATGGGTGTTTTTCTGTCGCTTGTTTGAGCGGGTCGATGAGTCCTGCGATTCGTGTTGAAGCGGGGTGGATCAACTGTTTAACTGATTAAGAGCAATGATGCTACTGGGAATGATTCTTTGATGGGATTATATTGAGGAGGCAGGGGAGTTAGAATGTGCGTATGAGATGTTGCTGCGATGAATATACTGTGTAGAGGCGAGGGGTTTGGTGTGTCATGGAGTAGTGAACCATGATGGGAATGCTGACGCGGAAGGCTCTGGGTTGGAATTGCCGGATTGTTTCCAGCAGTGAGGAAAAGACAGTAAAAGGAAGTCGAGTGAGTGTTCAAATTGTGGGAAATGCGGTCATAGTGAATAGTCGATGCAAGACTTTTCAACCTCTTTACTCGATCAACACAGTCAAACAAACCTTCATTCTTGAAAGTTCCGGTAGCAAAGCTATGAGACATCTCATGTCTTGCTCATCAAATATGATGACACAGCAACAAACTTGCTCATTTCAATCATCGTCTTATTATACAACTTCTTTCCAACTTTCTGTTTTGTCAAAAATTCGATGAACTCATCACATCTGGTCAAGTCAGCTACCTCAACTTCACCCCAAACAAAACAACCAGAAAACAGAAGTCCTTACGGCTGAACAGTCTTATCCAACATAAACTCTTCACGACTTTCGAGACTCACTATCAGCATCGCATTCAGAATCAGTCACGCCTCATGCTCAATCGATCAAGTTCGAATCGTCTTCATGATGTTAACGGGGACGCGCAGGTAAAGAGGCAGGACATCGCTCATGGTCGTGTCTACCATGCCAGGACACAGCTTATTGACAATGACTTTGTTCCTGTCCAAGCGTGGCGCGAGTTCGTACAGGAATAGTGCGCACAGCAGTTTCGTATCGTTGTAGTTCTGAAACGGGAGGAAATTCTTCGGATCGTCCATGTGACCAACAACAGTCTCGCCAGACTGTACCGGGGCTTTGTTCGATAGAGTGGATTGGGAATGCCTTCGACTTCCGACCCAAGTGGTGCGGGAAGGAACCCCGGTTTTTGCGGCGTTGGCTTCGAGTTGCGGGAGAAGCTCGAGGAGGAGGAGGACGTTGGAGAGATATTTCACTTGCATTAGGCGTTCGTGGCCGCTGGGGCCGGTTTCATGCTTTAGGATCCCGATGCCGGCGTTTAAGAGCAGGTGGTCGACAGCGGGCAGCTCCGCTTTGACAGCTTTGGCAAGTGATTGGATGGAATTATAGTCGTCCATGTCAAGCTTCATGACCTTGACTGTGGGGTCTTTGTTGTGTTTCTTTACACCCGGGTCAGCAAGTAGGGAGGCCTTGCAACCTTCGCCTTTAGAAAATGTTGCGGACGGCAATGATAACGGTAGATGCGTTACGGGCGAGGAGTTTACGGGCAGATTCTAAGCTCATGCCTGCGCTGGCACTGGCGATGATGATGGTCTTCCGTTGAAGGTCGATGCCCGTGGGCAAAGGGGTGACTTTAACCTGCGAAAAATACCCATTGTAGGGGGGAAGAGAGGCTGATTGGAACCAGATATTGTGGGTGGAGATTAAGAAAAGGAGTTAATAATAAGGGCAAGAGGTGTATATGAACGGAGTTTTGAATTTTTGGATGAAAAGGAAGAGAATGCACAAAAAAAGCAAGATGCAATAAAGCAGGACACGGAACACTCTATTAATATAGGTTCACATGGACCATTCAGATGAGCTGAGCCAAATGTTCGTATGCGAAGAGACTGCTCCTCGTCTCATTGGTTGCAGTGCTGAGAAATCAAAGATGTCGATTAATTTGAACAATGGCTCCAAGCTAACCTTGGAATTTTAAGGGTTTAAGCTATAGCAGTGAGCGGTCTGCCCTCTGGCGACTTGCCAATATCCAATGAACACATCTGTGTTCTTCAAGATGGCAGTCCTAAGTGAACATGAGCCCTTGCTTCTTAAAGGTCTGAGTGCTTAGAATCGGTCCAGCGCGTCGTGTTTATCGTGCGACGCTAAGCTAAAATAGGATTTCGACCGAGCATTACTCGGCCGAGACACTTTATTCGGTGCCGTTGATGTTCACTATATACATGGGCCACACGTTGCAAATAGGGGTACAGATATGTCCAAAGATTGATCCATTTCGATGTGGAAGAGAGGCACGAGAGACCACAAGTCTTGCCAACCCTGAATATTTCTCAATCAAAACCTTCGTGTAAGACTCAGACTCCGTCTTCGTAATCTGTAAGCTATTCCATAGGTTGTGCGTAGTGATATCATATACCTCGTGCGGCTTCATGCGTATTCAAACGTTGCCGAGTATATCTGTTGTGCGTGCTATTTCCAACTTGCTCCCCTGGATTTGAGATGATGGGCAATCATGACAATTTGGGCCAAGACACAATGTGAAAGGTAAACCCAAAAATTGCTCACAGACTTCACCCTCCTCTCCAATCCGCATGAAGGTCGAAATCGAACGTGATGAAGTCTCTTTCAACCGCTCTACCTTGCTCTTTCGCATCCTGCCCCTTAGGTTGGGCATAGTTATGCCAGTGATACTTAGCACGCCATCGCTTGAGCTCAATATTCTGTGAGCGCTGACTGACTTCACTTCATCTCGGTTATCATAGTCAGTCGAGCGTTGCATCAAAGCCTATGAATATAGATCCCACTCGAGAAAAGGATTGGCTACCTCAGTAAGGCCATCAACAATATCTTGACCCGTGTGAAGTACTCATCGAGGTTTCGAGTCAACGATGAAGACCATGCAGCCAAATCAGAAATATCGAGAACATCGTCCTTATCAATATTACCAACTCGGCCCTCATCATGGTTATGCATGATTGAAGGCTCGGCTGACTGGGGGTGATGTCCGTTCAAGGCGGAGTGCGATATCAAACTGCCGTTTGGCGCCGGCTCTGCTCCTCTGATTAAGGGATCAGTGACAGTCTTACTTGTAGAGAGCGACATTGCACGCAGTGCTATTCCTGGCGGAAGTTTTTCACACCTTATTGGTACTGCAGGCTTGAACAGTTGTGGATCGACGTCAGGTGGTAGGTCAAGCCTTTTGCGAAGCGCTACGAGCATTCTTCATGCCAGCGATATCTGTTTGGCGGATGGCGCAGTATCCGATAAAGCAGGGTCATGTTCCCCTCGGTGGCCAGCACTCAGTTTAGTATCAAAACCGAAGATATCAATTACTTCATCAATCAAGTAGCGCAAGGTATGTCTGTTCTTCAAATTTGGGTTGCATTGCAAATACGTGAGGCAAAGGAAAATACACTGAAGAGGAGTCAAAACCATGAATAGGGCGCAAATGCATCGATGCGTAGAAGTTGCACAAAGCTACGTAGGTACGTGATGCAAAGCTGGATAATACTATTTGCTCGTTCAGTCAGCCGTAGTTTCCAACAGCATTATTTCTTCCTGTCCATATTTCATAATCAAAGAATTCGAAGATCAACAACGAATGTGGGACGCCGTAATGTCTCAATAGAGAGCTAAATAGAAATCTCAAAATGAAGAAGCGTCCACATACCTACTTCACATTTTCTGCTGCTACTCTGTCTTACTATCAGCGCGATTCAGGAATGGCTTTTGTACTAATATTCCGGCCTCTGTCTTCAGTATGTTGAGCATGTTTCTTACTCAGGAACTCCAAACGGTCGGCTGACTTGGGTCAACGCCGTAATAGCCTTGGTGTGTCACAGGTGACGCACTGGCTAATCGAGAAGGAACGAAGCCTGTCTCAGGGTTGCTTTGATCTAGTATCCTCTTGACTAACCTATCTAGCTTCGCTTGAAGGCTTTTCGCGGCGCTGATACATTCATCTAATCGAGCCTGCCCCAAAATGTGGCTGTCATGTAGGCTACTAATTAGCAAGTGTTTGAACCGTGCACTTTCAAAGCGGCCTATTGCTAGAAGCATGGTAATGGAAGTTGCACCAGATGATGAGGATAGAGATCTTGAGAGACGATGTCGATTCATTAAGGGAAAATCCTCATCGCGTATATTAGTGACCATCCTGGAATTTCTCAGTTCCTCACTACTATCGCAGCATGTCCGCGATCCATGAACTATACTTGCTTGCACATCAAGCCATACAATATGCCACCAGACACGACGGCGCAACTCACAGGTAACGGGGTCCAGGCCGAATAAGGAGCCATCAAGATGCAGTCCCATGCTTTGTGCAATCCGCACTACAGAGCTTAAAAATCTCAACTCCTCCAAGAATTCGATATCTGGTTTGGAACAGCTGTAAGCCAACAATGACGAAACCAAGGTAGAAAGAGTAGGGTATCGTAGATGTTGACACACATCAAGACATGCGGAATGTGAGCATTGTAGTTGTTCGAAAATTTTCTCTTTTATCACTCCCTCTAGACTGCCTGCCATCCAAGTTGCAGGCAAAGCTGTCTTTGCACCGCAATACAGAACCGAGAATAGAAGATATAGAAAATTAGGATCGCCAAGAAGCTTATTGTCTGGCTGAGAGATATCGCTGTTTCGACACCATTGCCAGAAGCTGTTGTAGTCTTTTTGGAGGGTAGAAAAATGAATGAGGGGAAGAATGGGGTGTACACCGATGGAGAACGACTGGAGCAGAGCATCGCACACTACCTTTGGGAGAAGCGTCTTCAGTAGGTTCGCTAGTCCAACGGAGTCAATATGAGGTTGAGGCACGTTGTCGGGAATAACGTCTAACTCGCCCAGGAGGGTCTCACAGAGCGACTCCTATCGATGAATTAGTAGCTTTTAGTATGAAGAGATAACCCGCATTGATTTGCAGGCTTACGTGACCAGTGACAACTTCCCAAAATCCATTGCCGACATGGTGGACCTGGCTTCCGCTCCGTATACTAAGGTAACCCGAAGGGCGAGCGTCAAATTCTCTTAGAGCGGCATTTTCATTATCGGCAGACGTTCCAGTTCCTATTTCCTCGTTCACGGATGTAGGCTGCACAGCCTTTGGGTTATTGGTAAATTCCTGTAATGGCGTGAGACCGTTCGACGTGCGAAGGCGCTTTCGAGATGCGTCAGACCCAAGATTTACAGTAATACTATTCGTGATCGATGGCGTGGTCATTTGAATTGCACGTTCAGAGTCTTCTGGGGGTGTATCCCCTGTTGGGATACTTGCCAGCTTCGAGCCCAGATCCCAAGTTTTCCCCGGCACGAGGTGTGGGTTGCCCTTGCGAGTTACCTGTGGTGTTGACAGGTCGCGATTGTCGGCGTCGTATTGACAAGCCTCTTGGATCCTGACGCAGTTACTGCAAGCTGGCTGTTCCCTCCCGCAACGGACCTTTCTTCCTCGACATATTGCACAACTCAACGATGGACGAGGTCGTGTAATGTGTCCGCGACGTCTGGTTTTGGCTGGCGGCATTTCCAGTGATCCCTAGTACATCTTAAGGGACAACAACTTCCATGTCCGGCTTAGAGAAAGCAAGCTCATGACCTCACGTGGGTTTATAATTAAAGGACTCAGCAAGTCGAAGTACCTCAAGCCAAACTTATTGCCCTTTTACCCAGGGAACCTACCTTTGAATAAGATCATGAGTGCATATCAGTTGCTTGATGCGAAGTCAAGTTCACCAGCAATAGGAATGAAGCTACACTGTCTCATCGTCTTTTCCAGGATTCCCTACTCAGGGATAAGCAAGATACCGCAAGAACTTAACGGTCGCGACTAAAAAGATAGACGGAACATGAAGTATACGAATCACTGCCCTCCATCATGGTGTTTGTCGCCCCAACTTCACGTTTATAGTTCTGTCGGCCGTCACTAAAGTTAAAAGGCGTGAAGCGAAAGAACACACATCCCTTGCAGATCACATGATCGCGTGTTATGGTGGCGCACGTCTGCCTTCATCGTTCCTTCAGCATGCCAAAGTCAATTATCATACTATCCTAGATTACCCGACGTACCCATGGATCGCTGTGAATATTTAGCCCTCTGGAGACAATGGAGAAGACCTCGGTTCAGAAAGAAATCTTCTTCAACGAGCTTTACAGGCTCGATGATTCCGACGAAGAGCAAGGCACGAGCGAGGCCGCTTTAATTCTACGGCAGAGTAAAGATACATTCCATCAGAGAGAGGATCCCTCGACACCGCTGCCTAAACGTCGGCTGATTCATACCTCATGTGCAACTCAGCCATTTGGACGGACCATATCAGAGCCCTTACTAACCTCGAGACCTGTGCTGGAGACCGTGGAACTTGTCAAGGACACACCACTACCTTCAGCAATGCCTCTAAAAGGAAATGGAATGCGAGAAGAAGAAGCCGATGCTACAACGCCATCCCTGACCGGTGCTTTTGCAAAACCCGATTCTTCCAAAAGAGGTCCAAAAGCCCGTGGGAAGAGAAAAAGGGGGCAGTCATTGGAAATCATGCCTGAGTCTCAGCAGCTCTTTGAGGGTTTTTCATTCTACTTTTTCCCGAACAATGACATTGCGCCAGCGCGACGAGCTCGAATCCGAAAGGCTATGGAATGGGGTGCTGTTTGGGTGAAAGAGTGGAAGGATGGCATCACTCATGTTATTGTCGATGACAATCTATGCTACAATGACTTGCTCTCGTTCCTTAAGGTTTCTGTCTTACCGTCCGACATTACCTTGGTCAACGAAGTCTACCCTGCAGACTGCCTAAAATATCGATTCGCTGTCAATCCTAAACAGATTATGTATCACGTCAAGGGTCATCAACAAGCGGCTGAGCCTCCTCAATCATCTATCCCTGCACCATCCTCTGAAGACTCTTTGTCCTTGAAGCTAGGGAGAAGGGAAATGATCCAACAAGCGCAGACGCCGTCTGTGGCCGAAGAAGGTGAGCATAACCCTATGGCTTGGAAGCACGTAAGCGATGAGAAGCGTCCCGATATCCAGAACACCGAAAAAACTTACACAAAGCCGGATGGAAATGATCACGATGCTCTGGACGAGGCCATTGAGGAAGCTCGGGCAGTCAAAGATCTACCGCTGGACCTTGACGAGGACGAGAGTCCTTCTAGTAGTGCAGTATCCGACGATTCTGACGGCAATAGTAGTGAGAAGGAAGCAAAGAAACCAAAACTTAGGAAAGGCTCTTTTGGCAAGTCATGGCAGCAGAAATTTAGCTGCATGCAGAAGCACGATGGTCTCGACAAGGCCGAAAATCCAAATGGTCGAACCATTGAGGTCCTGCAACAGATGGCCGATTATTATGAGCGTACAAAGGATCACTGGAGATTAACTGCCTACCGCCGAGCTATTGCTGCCTTGCGGAAAGAGACTCGAAAGATATTGACCAAAGAAGAAGCGTTCACAATTCCCTTCATTGGGGAAAGGCTCGCCGCCAAAATCGAAGAAATCGTCTGGACCAACCGACTCCGCCGATTAGAGAACGCAAACCTAGAACCCCACGACCTTGTCTTGCAGAAATTCATGAAAATCTACGGCGTAGGCTATATCCAAGCCAGCCTCTGGGTCGACCAAGGCCACCGCACCCTGTCCGACCTCGCCAGCAAAGCCACGCTCACGAAAAACCAGAAAATCGGCATCGACCACTACGACGACTTCCTCCAGCGAATCTCCCGCGCCGAAGTAGCCGAGCACGACACCCTCGTCCGCACCGCCATCCGTGCTCTCGACCCCACCATCCAAATCACCATCGGCGGCTCCTACCGCCGCGGCGCCCCCTCCTCCGGCGACATCGACTTCATCCTCACCAAACCGAACTGCACACCCGCCACCCTCCGCACCCTCGTCCTCGACACCATCATCCCCCACCTCTTCAGCACCGCCTACCTCCGCGCCGCCCTCGCCGTAACCTCCGCCTCCGACGGCTCCAAATGGCACGGCGCCGCCTGCCTCCCGCAGTCTACCATCTGGCGCCGCATCGACTTCCTGCTCGTGCCCTGGGACGAGATGGGCGCAGCGCTGATCTATTTCACCGGCAACGATATTTTCAACCGCAGTATTAGGCTTTTGGCGAGCAAGAAGGGGATGCGGCTGAACCAGCGGGGGTTGTGGCGGGATGTGCTGAGGGGCCGGAATCGGGAGAGGGTTACGCAGGGGTCGTTGGTGGAGGGGAGGAGCGAGGAGAGGATTTTTGAGGTCTTGGGCGTGCCGTGGAGGAGGCCAGAGCATAGGATTTGCTAGCGGGGGGGTTGGGGGGGGGGGGGTTCGGGAGATGGGGGAGGAGAGAGGGGGGTTATGGCGAAGACAGACTCTTTTCAATTCTTTGGATACTCGAGGACTTGGTTTAGTTTCCCTGTAGGATATGACTAGCATCAGGCCTTGCGTAGAAAAAAAATCATCCTCAACCAACTCCACAACTCCAACCGACCATACAGTATCTCTCGCTCAAAATCCCCCTGTTATCGAATCGCATATTCCGACCATTTCCCATAGATCAAAAATTTCCATTAACCTACCCACCCCGCAACTGTTAAGAAACTCCCTTTCTTTCCACAAAAAATCCCACCCCTTCTGTTGCGAGCCGTCTACAAAAACGCGCATCACAACCGCTAATTTTTGCTTTCTGAAACCCTCGACTTACTTAAAATGACAAACAAACAAACAAACAAACAACATTTACACCACTTACAAATTGATAATATCAAACACCTTACTTTGCATACGCTCTCCTGACGAAAGAGTCATGCCCCAAGGCTATAGATATCCTGGATACTGGATTCAGCCTAGGTATTCCGTTCCATTTCACGTGGACAGAAATGATAGCTTGATTAGAAGCGCAGGTCGTAAAGTGAAGCTAGACTAGGTGGGTTGGGAATGAGAACACCGACGCTAATTTTGAAGGCTTTGGTTGTTCAGGGGAACAGTCGTTGGGGTTCTTGGGGGATCGATATTTTAAAGGGGTTGGAGGAGGTGATGGCTGGATTATGTGGTAGTAGACGGGGGAAAGGGGTCGTGTGGGGAGTTGGGGGTGAAGGAAGCATTGCAAAGTCTTGAGGACGAGACCGTTGGAGGCTTGAGCTGGGTGGGTAGGAAGACTGGTGATGTGTTTCTTCAACCATTCGGGCTGAAGATCTGATAGTTTGGTGTTCCTGTGAAGCCAGTAATGCAGGGCGTCGGTAGGGCTAGACTGACTTTGAGGAGCCAGGCAGAGAGTTTTTACATGATGGAATGAGTTGGCTTCGGCACCTTGGCTTCTTGTAGCAAGTTCTTTGTGCGGTAAATGTGTTCCACGTCTGGAGATTGACGGCTTGTTAGTGCAGACTGTCGTAGACAGGGCTGGAAGAGGAATGCCGTGGAGAAGACGATGGACGCAGATCTCACGTCCTTAATCATTGTTTCTTGCTTAGCGGAATCGTCGATGCTAACTTCATCAATGCAGACATTCTCGCTATGGTCAGAAGATTTTGTACAAACGAACAGCGTCTTCCAGTTAAGCCAAAAGGCCCGTCTCCTACCAAACGCCACGCCAGGTATAGCATTGCTGAAGAAGAAAACGGTTTCTGATATGCGTCACCCGGCGGCGCCGGTAATTTGGTGCGGTTGTGATTGCGCTTGGAGTGCTGCGGCTACATCGGGCGCCTGCCGGTAGAGAACGATTTCAGATTGTTTGAAATATCTTCTCGCATCTAGATGGATGATTATTAGCAGTGTGACATAGTTTCTGAAGGGCAGAGGTCAGATTAATGATAGTGTGAAATAGGGTTGTGGGGAGTTATCACGAGTGTAACAGACAACGGAATGAACCTTCACATGACATGCATAGACATGCTTGTGGGATCCGGCGCTGTGCCAACACAAGCAGATAGCATAATAAAAACAAGACGGGAATGAGATTTACTCACCTTCATCAATAAGTACAAGACTAAGATAGTATCGAGTGGAGTACTTCTTGTTTACTTCACGGAAAGTAGGGGTAAGATCGAAGCCGCCAAGGAACAATCGTATCGGTATGGTCTCCCCTGTCAATATACCGTCAGCTTTTCTCCGACGTGCATAAAGATACTGCCCAGCGAATGACGCAGCGGAAAATTTCTGCCGAGATGGTCAGGTTGCCATACCTCTTGAAGGCGAACCATCCATTATCTAGCACCTGTCAGTACCGTCCTTCCCCTCACAGATCCGTAGCATACACACCTCGAACCGCACTAGAGTTTCGCTCTCGTTATACTGATTCGGCGCTACTCCGGTGGTTTCTCTTCGAATGATGGACAGCTCCATATGCTTGATCTTTAACCGCACCAACAGAAAATATATTCGGCCAACAATCACATCTTTCAAATGATACTTTGATTTGGAGTACTCAAACTCTATGTGTAAACAATCTTCAATCCCCACGTCCATCTTGATCGAGCTGTTGGTCTCTGGCGGTATTCGGTAGGAGTATACCCAGATGTCTTTTTCCCGTATAACGTCCGCCATCCGCCTCGATACGGTGACTCGGACAAAGTACCGTAGTTTGACATTGATGCCGTTGTAGGATTCGTATTGCTTCTCCACGTTCTTGAAATTGAATTCAAAGGTCTGCGGGTGTTGCAGGTCACCTGGAGCAGCTAACTCTTGGCCGAGGGAGAGAAATTCGTAGTGGTTGCCTCGGTCGAAGAACATCTCTGCGTTCCCCTCAGTGTTAGAACTGCATGCGGCGAGTCTAAGGCCTTGAGGTGGGTACCAATTGTGCCAATGAATTGTACTTTGATGCCCGTGTGCTCCAATCTCTTGCCGTCTTTAGGCCTGATCGTCACTGCTCCTTTAACAGACTCTCCATCCATGTATAGCGGTGCTTTTTCTCTCCGATTCTTGTCCAGCTTCATGTCTACCATGGCCTTCTCATCTGTGTCCTCTAGAACGATATCGATATCGACGGGGGTTGAGAAGAAGTACGACATGGCTGCAACTTCATCAATCTACGTCACCAACAATTGGGACTGCCCAATCTCCGAGTCTCAACCAGAGACAGGTGGAAAGAGTATTCTGGATGATTGAAATCCGTGAAAGGTGTACTTTAGCTTGTTGGGTGGAGAAGTAGTTCGCGCTGTTGCGCCAAGCTTTTACGTTCTAAGCGAGAGCAACTCAGCCCTGCTGCAGCTTTTTAAATACTCGTAGACAGGAATAATCAACACCCAAACTTATTATCATTGGCGAAGAGACTCTACTATGTCCGATGTTCCGAGTCGGATCAATCTGGACCAAATTTTCGAATATGAAGTCAATAATCCGTGAGCTCAGTATCGCCTCTAGTATCATTGCTGTCTTTCATTTATCCTCATGCTTCGTTATTCTACCTATTCATCAGTCCCAGCATTCCTAACTCCAGATTTCCAGAGTTCACTTCTCTAGCCGCTGCCAACGCTTCACAGCTCGAACAGTAGTCATGATGGCAATCCCGCAAGGCGCTTGATTGTACCTTTCCGTGTCTAATTGGATGTGCTTTTGACCATTTAGTTTGGCAATCCAATCGCGTGTCTAAATTAATTGAGAGACCTTCCGAGAGATTCAGAATCAAGCTTGATTGACATAGGCGGGTATGAACCTAAGACGATTTGGTACATACGGCTCCTGACCGCAACCGCGATTGCTTCGGTGCCGCAGCCTCTTACGTCTCCCTCAGTCAGTTGTGGCAACGTCAAAGATTCCTGCAGGAGATCGACAGGCCTAGGCGAGGCCATCGATTATCACTCCAGGTACAATGTACTCGCTCCTTTTTAAACGCGAAGCATCGGGCCAAGCAGCTCGCAGATTGGTCAGACGAATTCATGGTTATCGGTATCGTAGATCATGAGAGGCCACGATGCTGCACCCCAGATTCGTGGGTAAGGTTGGCGCTATACTCGAGGAGGTAGCGTGCAGCAGGACTGCATGCATTCAAGTACGTAGCGGCGTAGTATCTCCGGTAGAGTTTGCATTATTGCAGCAGTACGGAATACCCAACGAAAGGGTCGCGGTTGGGGGAGAACGGAGACGTGGTGATCATGCGAGGTCGTCGATATAAAATTCTCCGACTGGTCCTCGAGCCCCCCAGACTGGTCCCCCACGCGGATGATACACTACCCACTACTGCGCGCCATCCTGCTTGTAGTCATTCCTAAACCGTCTTGTCCCACTGGTTATTTGAGGAAGCGGAAGGTCTGAGCTCGTCTCGGTTTACATGCCTACCTACCTTAGGTAGTAGAACTAGTAGTAGTAGTCCCGGGAATGAAAGTCGACCGAACTGGCAGCGCCATCAGTCATCACTCGCTCTTTCCAGGACGGCACGAGACAAAAGCGGGCACTGCATTCATAGGTAGGGCCCACTAGGGACACGTCGTCTGTCACCAAGCACCGATCCACGTCTCACCATGCCCTTGGTTCACGGTCTTGTCCACTCAGAGAGTGCGTCGTAGTAAGTGTTGCAGAAAAAGTCTCCACTGTGCGGTCCGGGGCTGAAGAGGGGTTGCTATTTGCTAGGTACTTTCGCCCGGCCCGCTGAAGCCCGCCAAAGCAAGAACACAAGCTGGAGCCAGGAGACCGTAGAATAGAACAGACCCGGCTTTTATCATAAGGTACGTACTGCACTAGGGACAGTCGACTTTTTGTTGAAGTGGTACAGACGTCCGTACGGAGTAGATGGCGGGCGGGTCCTTGCTTACAACCCCTTCGCGTCGTGGCTGGCTCTCCCGTGATCCCGCTCTCGCAGCAGCTTTGTTATTCGAGGAGAACAACGGACATCTTCTTTTCATGCCGTCCATTCGGCCATTCGTGCTTCTGCGACACGTACGAAAACCTCACCCCGTAGCAGTCGCTCCTACTAGCATTGGGGGACGAGGGATCGAATCGAATCGAATCGGCCAAACATCAGGCACCAACACGGTCGACCTGATTGTGGTTTAGACTGGCCAATGATCCAGGATAACAACAACGATGATTCGTTCGTGTTTTGGCAGCAGGCATTCTGGACTACACACTTACTTTTTACACTTCCAGTTACAGCTTTATGTTCCTCTACCTTACAAGTTACGGAATACTACTACAGTACTTACGTCAACGCTCAGACCTCTTCTCAGCCAAGAAAACGGGCACTAATCTGCCGGTCTGCTCCCTCGACTCGCTAAGGTACACTTTTAAAGGTGCTGCCCCATTTTTGGCCCAATTCCCGAGCATGGATCACCTGAATTTATTATTGTTTTCTCCTTTACCCCATGCATCATTACTTCTCCCTCGTGTATTTTCGCGGTTTAGTGTCGTATGTGGTGTGGGGGTCATCTCCCCAGTCTTGTATGCTGATCGTCAGTTGATTCGCCGCATGCCTGTCTGTCTGCTTACGACGTGGTAAGAAGCACTATCTCCTGGACGAAACCTCATATCTTGGGGACTCCGCCCATTCCGGAGGACAAAAATCTAGTGGAAATGAATAGCTTCTCCAATCTACCATTGCTTCCTTGCTTTACCGCTGACATCGTGCAATTTGAATCTCTCCTCCCACCATCCAGTGAACAAGTCCTTCCTCGACAGACACCGCTTTCAACATCATTTTCAAGATGACAATGGCAGCAGTAAGCGGGAGACATAATCTTCCGACACCTCCATCACCCATGAACTACACGACCGCGAATTCAGTCAAACAGATCAATGGCGCTCTCACCTCCCATCACCACCGTCACATGTGGATCATCACTGGTCCAGCAGGGTGCGGTAAAAGCACTGTTGCTCAATACCTAGCCAAGGAACTTTCCATACCTTACGTCGAAGGCGATGATGTGAGTAGCATGGCACCTCCCTTCTGTCCGTGCCTCGTGTTCTCGCACTGATCAATCGCCCTTAGTACCACTCGGAATCCAACAAGCGGAAAATGTCCCAGAACATTCCTCTCACCGATATTGATCGCTGGGACTGGCTCATCTCCCTCCGCGAAGCTGCTGCAACTCGTCTTTCTCCCTCAGGGCGCTCAGCAACCAAACCCCATGATGGTGTTGTGGTCACGTGCTCAGCTTTGAAACGCAAATATCGCGACGTAATACGGATCGCAGCGTACAATAACCACAGCATCATGGTCCACTTTATCTACCTACGCGCAGATGAAGCGACATTGATGAACCGAGTACAAGGCAGGAAGGGGCATTATATGAAAAGCACAATGGTACATTCGCAGATGGAAATGCTAGAAGAGCCGGATGTTGAAGAGCAGGGGAGAGATGTGCTCGAGGTTGATTGTGCTGCAAGCTTGACGGAAGTGCAGAGAATGGTCGTAGGAACAGTGAGGGAAGCATTGGCAGACGACGTATGACAAAGGGCTCGAGGCAGAGCACGTTACGGTTGTACACCTTCCTTTTCTGTTCAAAACGGTGCATTCGCAGGCCAGGCCGCGATGTGGTGGGAACGAAACAAAATAAGATACTCGGCAGTTTTGTAATTCTGGGGAGTCAAATACAACATCTACAAATGACGGGGTAAGAAGGGCAAGAAGCGAAATAAGATTTCATTGGGGCGGACCGTGCGCTAATATTCAGAATATAAAAACATTGTTGCTCGTTGCTCTTCCACAACGCTCTTTCCGACCATCACTGGTACCGACTTTACTGAAGAGAAGAATTTCGGTCGACAGTATGATGCAAAAGAGATCTCGATGTCTTTAATGACTACTGCAGCCTCAACCCTGGTTCCGGTCATTCGGCTCTTTACTCGGTAATGATGACCCTGCATAAAGTGGGTGAGTGGTCATAATTCATAAATAATCCTGATGGCGTATCACAGTATCACATGCGCTCCGCAGAACCGATGTTACACAACCTTGGGTTGATAATAATGGGCTTGGGGAATCTTTGACTTCCAAACTTCACATCAATATCCCTCTCTGGTTTTTGACCCTTCTAGGTAGAATGCCAAGACTATTCACCGTATAGATGATTTACCAATCCGGTTGCTTTCAGAGTCTGTTTGCTTACCCTGAACGGCACGTCCACGTTAAAATAGTAAAAGGGCCTCTCTCTCTGAAAGGATCTTAACACATCTTCCAACGCAATATTAGACAAGCCTACTAAGCACACTTGCTGCAGCTGGGTTCACAGCGTTGGTGTTTTCCTATTTGAAACAATCTATTTACTGATCCTTCGACTTGGTTCTGAAAGTTTCAATGGACAGAACAGCGAACTAGCATTTGTGCCTCGTCTGACATACCTAACTACACCATACGAACAGACGCTCCCCTCGTCTGCGCCATCGCATCGCTGTGCTGAACCTACAAGGCTGGCCAATAACTTCAGAGGATCGAAGACTATGGCCCCATATATCGGAACAACGCACTAAATTAGCCCTCGAAGCAGCTGTCGGGGAGCAAGCAAACCAGAGTCGATCATGGATGTTGTGCTCTGCCTTCTCCAGCCCGAAGATCCCAATTTTGCCGAGTACCTTACCAGATCATGGCATGACTAAGGTATTCCTGGTCACGCATTAAAAGACTGCTCTTGATTGCGATGACTTCTGATACTGGATCATGGGGATAAAGCACAGCTTCACAGTTCATGAACACTGTGTACTATGAGCAATAAGTCGAACCCATACGCCTTGCTCTCGCTAAAACAACCTTGCCAGCGGCTCTGCCAACATACCGAAACCTACAGGATGAGTTGGACTCACGAGATCTACCCCTAGGCCTATTACTAACCATCCCACACATCCCACACATCCCACACCATCCTTGGACGTCTCCCACGAGCTCGCAGACCACAGATAACTGTTCTACTCATCACCCCACGGTTCTCATACGCATATAAGCGCTCAACTCGGATCTCCTTGTACCACTCGCCACATCCCTTGTGCGCGGCAGTCGACGCTGTTCCTGATTACCGAATCCTTCAGCTCGAAGGTACTTACGACTACCACTCCATCTGCTCACCCTACACATCCCATTATCCTCGTTTCACGTCTCCTTTCGTTCTAGCCTCCACATCCACATCACGCCCTTTGCCTCTCACCTACACACCCCACCCTCCATGCATATGCAAGAATTCGCTGAATATCCCACGCAACTCAGCCTCTTAGACTCCCGCCTATCTGTTACCGTTATCTATGCCCTCACATCCCTCGCTTAATCAATCCAGGTGAGTATCAGAAGTTAGCGAATAAAGCTTTCAGGCGAATAGAAATTCGATAACATCTTCTGATGCTTCGTTACCATATACCTGTACCTCTGTCTCTGACGCTAGCCGCTATGGGGACTCCCGCCAACGCAGTTCATGGCCGGCGCTTCCACAGCGCAGGCAGTTCGATCGCTACAGGAAGTGAATAGCGCCAGCACTGATGTAAAACCAAAGTATGCTCTGTCTTTGTAAATTTCAGCAGCAAATCGGCTCTAGGAGATGTGTAAATAGCCTTAGGCTAGCGTTCGGCCCTACGAACTAGATACGCACCCGCCAATACTCGTAGATGGAGTGCTGGTTCCTACCGAACCCAAGTGTGCTTCGGATGTCACCACTCTCAACGTTGTCTCGCGATGGGCCTTACGGGCTTCCGGCCCCGCTGGGTCCTGTGAGTTCATAATACTCCGGATCCAATTAGGAGATTGCTACACCTAGAAGTTAGCGGGCAATCGTTGATGTGATTGGGTCCTGAAGGCTAAGTTGGTGAAGGCATTTTGACCTGCGTCGTGCACTTCTAGAGTCAGGCATAATTAGTCCCACGCGATGAGTGGGGTAGTAGCCTGATGGGTCACTTCTACGGCAAGACAGAAAGTTGTTAAGCCCTCGAGAGCCTCGATTCTGCTTCTATGGGCGCGACTTCTACCTGACGCATCTATCTCCACGTCCTAAGTCTCCAGGATAGACCCAAGCGTTCACCTATAGAGCCGGCTGCATGTGCGGCTCTTCTCCTGTGAACCACATGAGGCTGAGACCACGTCCTTGCATTATCAACTGGAATTTTCTACCCAATACAAGTATATTTTGTCCGGAATTGGGTCTCAAGAGAAATCGAGAATCAGACATAACTACAGTCATACCATCAACTACCCGCAGAGCCGAGATCTTCTAGTATTAGCTCAAACATAATAAAGCTCGTCAGAAAAGCTAAGGCATACGCATCACCGCCTTCGAAACTCCCACCTGTTGGCGAACTACTTCAGTATAGTTTCTCCCCAACCGCAAAGTATCAACACGAACTCGGTGATATGCGTCAACTTGAGTTTTCCGCGCCTCTGCGTAGGGTTTACAAATACGAGAGATTGCCAACAACGTGCCGATTTACAAGCCTTGATCCGAATTATATAATAGAACCGCTCGAGCCTCGAAAGCATCGGCAGCGGCCCGAAGACTGCGAGGACTGCAACACTTTGACAGCTTGTAATGGTGTCTATGCGGCGTCTCAGATACTGCCTTGAGGGAGTCCCCACAGCGGGTTCGCAGGACCATCAAATAGACCGATGGATGCTTACGGTCCGCCGCAAGGGTCAATGATTGGTTGGGGCTCGTTCGAGGAAGGCGGAAGACACGATGAGAATGTGGAACAAGGACCTCTGTACTGCTTCAACGTATCACCAAATCGGTTTCATAATCACGGAGCGGGGCAACTTGAGTTCTTATCCTGGAGCCTGTTGTACCTGCGTTGAGGGGTTGGATTTCCGAACGTGTATGTCAGAGCAGGCATAGGGAAAATTATGCCCTATTCTACAGTTTCTTTGCGGAAGGCATGAAAGAAAGGCCTATTATGCTGTTTAATAAATAATTGTGAAGTTCGAATGTCTTGTTATAGTTCCACTAGTTATAATTACACACAACGTTTATGCTTTGGTTATTCTGAAGAGAAAACGGATGTTCTTATATTCTTGTTTGACTAGTTGAGTCCTTCACAAATTCATCCAGTCCTGCGTGAAAGGACTCGGCTACCATCGGCTGCTTTATGCACTTTCAATATGGACAAATATATTGAATGGAGAAGAAGATGATTGTATTAGACTACAATGTAGTTGAGAATGGTTATTCCCAAGCAATGCATTCGAATATGCCGCCATATTCCAAAGTCTACATATCACCCAAGACATCTTCGGCCCCACCGCAACTTTCATAGTTCTACCCCCCTAGCAGTCATCAAACCCTTCCTGTTACCTGACATTGGCGAAGGTGAACCTTGAAATGGCATCTCTAATATAGCACGCTGAATTTTATAGGGATCAAAGAAGTACAGATCATACAATGGTTCGTGGAACCCGAAGCACGCGTCGAGCAATTCGACAAGATCTGCGAGGTCCAATCGGACAAGGCAGCGGCTGAGGTACGCTGGCAACAAAGGGAACGCCTTAAAACAGGTCTGATGACGGCTAAATAGATAACGTCCCGATACGATGGCGTGATCAAAAAGCTACACTACGGTGCGGAGGATATGGCACAGGTTGGAAAGGTTAGGTTCTGCCCGAAGTAGAACGATTGGGGTACGGGCTGATGGGAGTCGGTAGCCGCTGTGCGATATTGATGTCCAGGGTGATGCTGGACTTGAGGCTGAGGCCGTCATAGCTCCCCCAACTCAACAACCAGGACCGCCATCTTCTCTACAGCAGCCACAGGAAGCTGCTGAACTTGTTCGGGATCAACCTGGAAATACACCCATCAGTGGAGATGCAAAAACAGCAGCATCTACGGAGAGACACGCAACGCTAGCTACACCGGCTGTCCGGGGCCTTCTCAAAGGTTTGGATATCAATATAGCAGATCTTACGGGCACAGGCAGAGATGGGCGAGTACTGAAAGACGATGTCCTCAAATATGCAGCAAACCGAAGCCAGAGTCCTTATCCTACACCCCAGCAGCATTCGTCTCGGCCGTCTGGCAGTGTAACTGGATCTCAAATCGAAACTCCAACTACTTTCACACCAGTCCAAAGTCACATGTTCCGGACTATGACCCGCTCACTCACCATACCCCATTTCCTGTACACCGATGAGATAGATCTGACACCTCTCTCTGCACTTCGCCGACGTTTGAACGTCCATCCCGCAATTTCCCAGAAGCTCTCCTACCTTCCCTTCATCATTAAAGCCGTATCTCTCGCTCTCAAAGACTTTCCCCTGATCAATGCTCGCGTCGAAGCGGGCAATGAACAGGAAGTCCCGCAGCTCATCATGCGCGAGAGACATAACATCGGCGTAGCTGTAGACACACCTCAAGGCCTCTTAGTTCCCAATATTAAAAACGTTTCCTCCCTCTCCATCCTCGACATCGCCTCCGAACTCGCCCGCCTCCAATCGCTCGCACGTGAGGGCAAACTCTCCATTTCAGATTTGACAGGCGGTACCATCACTGTCAGCAACGTCGGTAGCATTGGTGGAACTTATGTTGCTCCTATACTTGTCCAGAGCGAGGTTGGAATTCTAGGAATCGGGAAGGCAAGAACCATCCCAGCGTTTGATCACCAGGATCAGGTGGTGAAGAAAGAAGTCATCAATTTCAGCTGGAGCGCTGATCACCGGGTTGTTGATGGAGCAACCATGGCGAGGATGGGGGAGAGGGTTAGGGGTTTTGTCGAGGAGCCAGGAATGATGGTTGCGAAACTAAGATGAAGGTACTCTGACCGCAGGCAAGAAATGGGTGACGGCACATACGGAGGTTTCGACAACCTGCCGCTTTAGGAAAGCCAAACGCCGGACTTGTTTCCGAGCGCTCCCCACAACAGCTGCAACGAGGCTTTGTACTTAATAAGCAAATCTAAGACGGTATTTGAAAGTACGAAAAAAGCCTCAAAGATCCCAGCAGTCCATAAACCTGGGCAGTCTGGGCTTTCCTATCACAGTCAGCGTACGACCCTGGTCGTAAACTACGTGGAACGCAGTAATAGATATTGATCATTGACAGTCGATCTCCCAAGATATGGGGTACAGGAAAAGCCACAATACCAGCGAAACTCATGGAACCTGGCGTCAAAGAGGTAGTCGGCAAGGATGCTTTGGGGGTTACTAGCATTCCGAGACCGTAAAGTTACACAGAAAGCCCTTGATAAAGGGTAGGTACTTTGGTACACCCCTTCTTCTTACACATAGAACCAACCACGCATTTGGCGAAGACGGGAATTTCTACTGAACGCAATTCAGCTCCACACCAGGATTGAGTGGTAACACAAGTACAAATACGGAAAGTTCAGCTATGCTTTGACCCACAATTTCGAAGTACATAAATGAGCTTGAAACTGTGGTTTTGGAACATCGGCTACACTGATTTCTCACCGCTGTACCTATATGTGCAACGCTGCGGATATCTTCACTGTCCATCTCTGTTTTTATTTCTCTATCTCTCTTTCCCTCTCCTTCTTCTCCTTCTCAGAACAAGAGCTTCGAGCGAGATGCGACGACAGCGAGGTCAAAGGGATATGATCTAATGTGCTGACGTGGCTCTGCGGACTAATTCCAGAGGCCCGGGGGTGTGCACGTAAGAAAAGGGGTTGGTACCAAAAGTCTACATGAAAATCAAGGCAGGAGGGAGAAATGCTGTCAATGTGTACTGTCCATCTTCACCACTATACAAATCGATTCATTATATCTTCTTAAGTATAGCATATTAATAAAAATCAACGAAAAGCAGACAATACGCAATGATTTTGAACATTGTCACAAACAAAGGAATAATAACTGGGAATAAGGGACGTATACTCATCGAGGACGGGAATGGTATGGTAGCAGGCACCTGCTCTTTCTGAGAGCTTGCGGTACTTGAACGTGTCCTGGAACTGGGATCCTTGGCTTCAGGGAGTTCGAGCCTTGCAATGGCGGTAGAATATTTCGAGGGTTTTCTGGGGGGGTGTTTTTTTTGGGTATAGCCCGCCCTTTTTAGATGGACACATGCTTGCTATCTTAGTTGATATACTGAACTAGGCTCTGCTGGCCTTGCTGTTTGCACTGGTTTTATCTTGTCAACACTCCCGTCGTCGTCGTCGTTATTGCTCTGAGCAACTGGGGAGAAAGGAGTGGAGGTGGGGGGAGGGGATTTATAAGGAAAGGAGGGGGGGGGGGGCTAGAGATGTTGTCCTCAAAAAGCCGTTATCCTTCACCACTCTAGATAAACAGCGAGTCATCTGCATGCGGCTGCCTGCAATAGCGGGATCTGTTTATAGAGGTGGAACGCCACAATAACAAGTTATACACCATGACACTCCAATCTCGCCTCCCTCCTGCCTTCCAATCTACTCTCACAGTCTCAAACGTTCGTAGTTCACGCGCCTTTCCTTCAATGCAAGTCGACTGCAGCGCTCTCTGAATTAGGGGGGCTTCAGTCGAAGCATGCGATCGCCAAGAAAGTTGCAGGTATGATAATGTAGAATTCCATTGTCCTCAAGACACTTGAAAGACTTGACTCTAAAGTACCAGAGATGTTGAAGTGTATGCATCTTCGATGAGCCTTGGTAATGCATGCAAGTATTTGGTTTGTGCCACAGGGCTTATCGATAAGAAAGCATCTAGCCGGTTCTAGCGTAGTATCATCAGTGGCTCTTTTCACGGGTTTGATTGGTTCTGGGAGACTCGTCTCGTGAACAAACGGCGCGTCGTCCACCTGCGTCCACCTGATGAGTGCTTGCCTTGAGCAAGAGAGGACCCCATAAATTACTGATGTTCTCTCTTCTCCTTTCTCTCATCCTCAAGTTCCGGTGCTCAAGATGTCAAAGACTACCCTAGCCATCATAGCAGGAGTATCTGCTGCTACAGGCGCAGCAGCTTCTGCTGCATTTTTCTCATCTCGTCGAGACCGTAGTGTTCCTACACTCCCGCCAACCTCGACTACTACCGTACCGACGCCTACAAAACCAGCTGCACCGTTCCCAGTACGTCTGTCGAGGAAAGACTTGATCACGCCTGTTAACCCTTCTGGGCTATTCCAATATGGCTTCCCTGGTCCTATATCAGATCTTCGTCCCACTCTGTCAACGACTTCGGCGTTTGACCGAAGAACTCGCAATCCAGCGTGGGTTGCAGAACACATAACACCTGCTTCTCTATTAGCCAACAATGGCGACCGGAAACACTCCTATTTCGTTGAAGACGAAACCATCCCCGCGAAGTTTCGAGCAAAGCTTCACGACTACTTCCGCTCGGGCTACGATAGGGGCCACCAAGTCCCTGCAGCAGACGCAAAATGGAGTCAAGAGGCTTTGGATCAGACATTTTTACTGAGCAACATGTGCCCGCAGGTCGGTGATGGCTTCAACAGAGACTACTGGGCGCACCTCGAGGATTTCTGCCGTCGTCTAACCAATAATTACCCCTCCGTTCGCATCGTTACCGGTCCTCTCTACCTCCCTCGAAAAGACCCCTCGGACGGCAAATGGCGTGTCTCCTACGAAGTTATCGGCCAACCCCCCAATGTCGCCGTTCCCACACACTTCTACAAAGTAATCTTCGCTGAAGATGGCAAGACGGGTGGGGACGTGAGCCTAGCCGCTTTCGTGCTGCCTAATGCACCGATATATAGCGATAAGCCGTTGACTGATTTTGAAGTGCCGATCGAGGCGATCGAGCGGGCTAGCGGGCTGGAGTTCGCGAGTAAGTTACCGTTGCAGAGGAGGAGGAAGTTGTGTGAGGAGATTAAGTGCTCAATCCTGGTGAGAGAGTACGCGGAGAGGCAAAAGAATTTAATGGGCCCACCACCTCCGAGGATGGGTTTGCCCAGCCCCCGGTGAAGGAGGCGTAATAAGAGTCTGAAGAGGAAGCATTGTTGGCGCTGGCCTGGTTTGCATTGCGGCACGTTTTGTGTTTTTTAGTTGCCTGTGGGAGTATCGCTCGATCTAGATTTCCAGCAGATAGATCCTCCATCCGTGTCTATAATCTATACAATGCCCATCTAATAGTTCATTACCGATATTCTTGCGATACAGCGCGTCCGTTGCATCCTTGCGTATGGCCCGCACATGCCCGGGCCCACCCCCATGCATAATACATTTTCCCTACTCAATGCCCATACTCATCCCCCGCATATCGTACCTCAATCCCGCACGTCCGTTCCGAATCATATCACTCTGTTCTTAAATGTCAAACGCCCCCATGCCCACATCACCTCCCCCCTGCGCTTTCTGTATCCGACTAACATACTGTCTCGAAACCGTATTCCACGTCGCCATGTATTTCTCCATGCATTGCGTGAAACACGTTTCTTCCTTTTTCGAGAGGGAGCTTCCGGGGGACGGGATGCATTTATCGAAGCAGTGCATGTTAAGTTTCTGCGCGAGCGTCAGCGAGAGTCGGAAGGTTTGCTGGGTTCGAGCTTGGTAAGGGGGAGGGAGACTCGGGGGGGATGTACAGCTATTAGTTGGCGGGCATTGTTGACAGCGGCTTCTTGTTTTATCTGATTCATGATGGCGGCTTTGGGGTCGGAGGAGGAGGAGGGGCCAAAGGCCATGTTGTTGTGTATGGTGTCCATGTTTGTGAATTCTTGCGCAGGCGAGGCGGAGGGATACCGGATCAGTTGTGGAACCTGGAACCTAACGTAGAGCTGTAGTCGAGTCTTGGGTAGCTGAAGAATTGAAGCTCGATCAGTCCCTGGTCATGAGGCTAAGTTTGTGGTCCGAATGGCAATTATTGACTTCTATTAGACGTTTCAATGATGCAGGCATTTTCATGTCGGCGTGTCGGCCAAACCTTTTCCGATGCCTGAGACGAGGACAGCTTTCTACACGCGAGCTGCTCCATATCCGCATAACCGTCAACTGTTGTTTTGAGTCTCTACGTTCAAGGTGGCTTTTGGGGAGGCCTAGCAATACAATCTACTCGTTGTTCATCTGCAGCGTGTCTTGACCTCCGCAATGCGACTGCCATGGCCGGCATCGGTGCTATGGCTTTTGGCAGGATCCTTTGGCGCATATGCCGCTATCCAGGCGGACGAGTTTAGGAGTGTACCCGTGAGTGATTACGAAGTGGACGTTGCTGGACACAAAGCTGATAGCTACTTTCAGTTGCGGTCACACAGTATAGCACCAGTCAGTGACCATTGCCAGGAATCGATCCATGTGCTTGACGAGGGAAAGCGGGCGTTTGAGGAGACAACAGGGGCTGACAGGATGTGGGATAGCCATATCTAGATTCAGATATGCAAAGTCGATACTTTGAATATGGGGGAGACACAATAGTACGGACAGATCAGTACAGCTCCCATAACCCTTTTGACAATTTCTGGTTTTAACAGCTTCCACCCAGGTATATACGTCTTACATCAGATCGGCCGTCTCAAGAAGGCTGGCTTTTCTCTCGTTTGCCCCTAACGGCAACAAACTGGGAGGTCAATAATCCGGCCTTCAGCTCCCCGGAAGGCATTGCTAAACCTCTCAATAGATGGAAGTTGAATTTAAGATTAATGGCCGCGGTACCCTCCATGGAGACGGTATGGCAATGTGGCTTACGAAACAACGGGCTAGTCCTGGCACGGTGTTTGGCCACGCCGATTATTTCGAGGGGTTGGGTATCTTCATTGATACGTACAAGAACCAACGCCCCGGCGTTGTATTTCCCTATGTGATGGCAATGGTCGGAAATGCGTCTGTATCATACGACAAGGATCATGACGGCAAGGACAATGAGCTCGCAGGATGTTCGGTACGGCGCTGAATGAATTGGGGGAGGAAATTCAGTATGACCCAGATTACTGATAAAGAACTAGGCACGAGGCCTACGAAACGCAGGTATCGCAACAAAGATGCGAGTAACCTTCATCCAGGATCAGTCACTCAAAGTCGAATTACAATACAAGAATGTGGACGAGTGGACTGAATGCTTTACGACCGGCCCCATCACATTACCAGGAATTTGCTACCTCGGATTCAGCTCCGAAACTGGCGAGCTCAGTGACAACCACGATATAATCTCGGTAACTACGACAAACAGATATGCTACCCGACAATATACGGAGGGCCAGAAGCAAGAAGCAAATAAACCAGGAAGGAATAAAGGCAAGGGATACAGTACGAGTAGTGGTCAACCGAGTGGGAGTGGGGGCTGGAGTTGGTTCTTTCTGAAGATTGTAATATTCCTCATCGTGGTTGTAGGTGGGTACGTTGGGTGGACGATGTACAGGAGTTCGAACAGGTCGTCAAGGTTCTGAAGGGAAATGTGAATTGAGCGGTATACTATATTCATTGCTGCATGTGAATTCTCTGACGGAAAAGTTCGCTCGCTTTATCTTCATTTGCTTCCGGGGCTTCACCAATGCTGCCTTGTTTCATGTGGTCCATGGTTGAATTTGATTCACAGCATCCTTCCCTTCTCGAGCTTGTGGGGTATATTACCTTCTGTCTCTTTCCTCAGTAACAGTTCAGATTCCATCAATGTCACAGTTTCACCTGCATCATACCCCTGCGTTTTCGAATTTTTACCAGCCTTTCATAATTCGCAAGTATGGCTTCGCAACAAGCACCTGAGGTCGTTCCCCCAATTCCTTCTGGCCAACCTCAGCCGAAGAATCAGGAAACCGCGACTCACCGGCAACCTTACCAGGCTCTGCCGAGTACCTCCCAATCCCAGGCTCGGTTTGACTCGATATCGATCTTTCCGGATGCTTATAGAGGGACCGACTACCCCAGCAATCCCCGATTCATCTGCATGCTTGAATATAGCGAGTCCATCTTCTCGAAACCCATTAATTACATCACTGTCGAAGCCGCTGCTCGCCAGCTTCAATCCCTTTACGGCCCCGGTATAACCGTTTCTCGCCGTCGGCGCTCTGCCTTGAGTCGTCTCACGAAATATCTAGGCCGACTTCAAATCTCAGGGAGATGGTCTGCGGACGTGATCTTCAAGATCTTCCATGACCTGGACGTCGCTCTTTTTGGGCGTATACTCTGTCGAAACGTCTCCATGGGTTGGAAGACTGAGGACAGCACTCCTGGAATGAAAACGATACCTGCAGTGACTTATGGTCTGAGTGGTTGGCACAAGGGAAGGGGCCAGAGGGTGCATATTGCTCTCAATGGGAACATGTGTTTATTAGATGCGAGGAGAACGTTGAAGGATGTGGTGGATGTGTTGTTGCACGAGATGATCGTAAGTCTTCTTCTATCTAGACAGATGGGTTTACCAAGTCTGCTTGTTCCTTGAGCGAGACGTTTTCAGATGCAGAAACTAATGTATATGTGCGCTAGCATGCATATCTTATAATTCTGACTGGTGACGGGAGAGACCATAATGATCCGCACGATGCTGAACACGGAGTCAACTTTAGGAAATGTGTAGACAGCGTTAATTGGGCCGTCAAAGCTGGAGGCCAGACGTGGATCCGTACTTCTGCGGGGAGGGATTGGGCTGGGGCTTGAAATCTGGTAAGCCCCTTCTCCACGTTTCCGGTGGAAGCGCTGATTGGTAATGTTCAGGTAATGGTCACTAAAGAGTTGGAGGAATGGCAGAATCGAGCATTGGAATCGCTAGAGGATTTGCCAAGATGACGAGGATAGCGGCTCTTCTAGTAGCTGGTATGGATTCCATTCTTCTTTTTCACTCGTTTGCCAAACCTGCAAGACAGCACACTATGAGATGCAATGAGAAATCGCTACATGACTTAGGGTTCGTCTTTAGCGAGCAGTGGCGCCAGCCCTGTTAAAGCGGGGCCTGGCTGAAGAAGGTCCAAGCTCGTTAGCTCCTACTGCGCTTAAACGAACGATCTCTGATTTCTGGCGTTTTCTGCGCGCAGCTTGCTAAATACTCAACCCACTACTGATCTTGTCGTTGTCCTACCTTAATCCCATACCGTCTTCTGGTTGCTAGCATACAGCTCAACCCTGCAAGGCGAACGCTGACAAAGGGTTTATGGACGCCCTTGATCTTGGCATCATGGCTTCGCTTGGGATCGGTAGACCGGTTTACTACTACATACAGCATTGACCTTGACGGATCTAATCTAATGAATCGATGTGGACAGTGTTGCCGGGAATACTGGAGGTAGATGCGAAGTAGAGCCATTCGGAGGCTTGAAGCCTTACCGGCGGCGGCAAGTTTGAGGTCCTCTTGGCAATACCTTTGCTCCTCTCATCTCTCCTGTCGCTACGTTGGTAGATCTTTCTTTCGGGGTTTTCCCCAGCAAGTCATCTTCTTGCGTTTTAGGTGCTATCGTATTTGGCCACAGTTTCTGGTCCAGGCCGGGCCACCAATTCTCGCAAACTTCTCTCACTGGCTACTTGGTGATCTCGTCTGAAGACTTACAGCACGAGTGCCCTTTTCAGGCTTTTATGACTTCAGTTCGTTCTCTTACTTTTGACTAAGATATGCTAGTTTCCAACATATTTTCGGCGTTTCTCCATAATCGAAACCCACATCTTTTTGATCTATAAAAACGTGCCTTTTTCCGCTCAATCCTTTCTCTTCTGATTATTTTCCCCTACACCAAACGAAACTCTTTGCAAAGCACCCAGCATACCCGCCAAGATGCGCAGCCCAATCCTGTTCCTCTCTATCCTCCTCGCCCTTCTCACCACCGTCATCGCATCTCCACACCCAAACGACCATGACAACGACCACGAAGACAACCACCGTGAACGACACGGCTGCTTAAACGACCACGACGCCAACACGCTCCTCCACCGCTGGATCAGCTTCTTCGAAAAGCTCGACCCTGCCCTCGCCGCCAAGAGCGTCACCGACGACTTCCATCTCTTCTCCGAAAGCACCAACGCTATCACGCCTAACCGACCTCCTCCAGTACGTACATCGCCCCCCACCTTTCTCTCACACCCTCCGTCTCCTCTTGTCCATCCCTACCCAACCAACCACATCCCCCAAATAGATCTCAACCCCCCAATACGCCACCAAAGCCACCTTCATCGCCGGCCAAACCGCCAGCACCGCCCAAGGCCCTACCAAATTCGACGTCGTCGCCACCGACCACGGCTGCGACTCCTTCACCTTCCGCTGGTACTTGCGCATGGACCCCACGCCGATTGCGGGCATCGACTTTGTGTTTGTGCAAAAGGGGTCTTTCCTCATCGAAAAGGCGTACTCGGAGTTTAACAATTTGGTGTTTCTGGGGAATGTGGGGTGTAAGGTTGTTGGGGGCGCGTGTGGGTTGGGGGAGTGTGCGGGGACTTGTCCGAAGTGAGGTGAGGGGTTGGAAGGGGGATGGGGTTGGAGGTTGGAGGCTTTGAGGTTTTGGGGGTAATAGGTGTGTGTGTGTGTGTGTGGATGGGCGGGTTTTTGGTGTTAAGGGGTTTGTATATATCTTAATTGGGGGGCTAGTCTAGTCAGTCTGTCAACGGATGTTTTTTTCAACCGTGCCCTGTTAGGGTCCCACATCCCCTCCCCGCCATCACTCCAATGGCTTCCGTATCGTTAAACAACAATCCTCCCTTCCCACCATCCACCTCCCCACCTCCTGTCTCCCCACCACCAAAACCCCCTCCCAACCCTAATCCCCCATCAACCCGCTCAAAAACCCGCCCGGCAACACCCATCCATCACGCCCTTCTCCCATCCCATCCGCCCTCCCTTGCCACCACACCGTGCACGGCGGATAGTCGACGCTGGTAAATGGGGTCCAGGGCCGGCGGTCGTTGCTGGCAGTTTCGATGGCGTAGAGGGGGAAGGAGAAAGAGGGTGCAGGTGGTGTTGGGGACGGGTGTGTTTTTGGTAATGGCTAAGGGGGTTTTCTAGAGAGGGGAACGGAAAGGGGGGCCGTAGGGCTTTAAGAGAGGCTTTTTTGCTGTGTTAGGGTAGGAGGGGCAGGGTTTGATGTTGATGATTGCGAGGTTTATCTTAGGGCTGAGGTGGTCGTGTCGTCGCGAGAGTAGCGAAAGCGAATCCATGGCAGGTGTTAAGGACAGCTCTCGTGCTGGAACGATTTGGCAATAGGTATCTGTACCGACTGATGGTGGTAGGGCTGGGAGAAGCGAGAGGCGGTAGGTCGAACGGGCAGTCAAAGGAAGCTTTTTGCTTGTGTGCCCCCGCAGATGGGCGGGTCTTGCGGACGGAATTGGCGTCTGCGCGGGATAAGCTTGCTCCCGTCGGACTGTTGAGTGGTCTGTGGATGAGCGATTGAAACTTGTTGAGTGTTTGGGATGTGACGAGTGTGAGGGTATGACAGAAAATAATGTTCGAGACGTGACACCAAGTAAAACCAGGAGAGCATATTCAGAGCGCTTGTGGATTCAGAGGAAAGAAAGAAGAAGAGATAACCGTGCTTGGAGCTGATTGTGCTCTCTATGCGCCGCTAGACAAGCCCGTGGATTTCAATGGTATTCGAAGATTTCCAGCGATCAAAAGCGAAATGTCCTTGGGCCATCTTCTTCTAAAAGCTACCGTCTACTGCTACCTTAACAAGTCCTAATAGATGCAGCAAACGCAAGACTTACAGATCGGTGTTGCTTTAGCAGCGGCTCGAAGAAAAAGCCAACTCCTCACAACCCATCTGAATACCCTTGTCTGATTTGGACCATCTCCGATAAAATTAGACTTCCACCGGACCTCGAGTTGTAGGTGGATCGTATAATGGCGTTAGATGTAAGATATAGAGGATAGACTTCTAAATGTCAATTACGTTCCTAACAAGTGGACTCTTGAGCTCAAGGGCTCCAGAGGCCGTGGCTGAACACTGTATTGTTAATCCCACTCACCCAATTCACCACATCCTGGATATCCCCCGTCGTGGAATTGCAGAATGATCCAGGCGGTGCTGCTACTTCCGATACCTTATTAATCGCCTCCTCGTATACATTTCCGTCGGTTGTAGAACAGCACGAACGGGAGACGTAGGTGCAATTGCAGGCGCATGCAAAGGCATCCTTAGCATCAACGGTGAGTTGCGGAGTTGGCAGGATTAGGCTCAATCCACTGGCCGAGAGCGTGCTGTTAGACTCAGCAAGACATCGGCCTCGCTGGCACTGCGCCCCTATGGCAGATGATGCTACCGCCGTCGCTGCGACGTTGGCAAGCCACGTACAGGTACCAGGCTGGGATTGCGTTTGGCGGGGCGCTGAACTAGGTACTTTACAGACGTAATTCTCGCCAGCGCAGTCGTTCCAGCCGGCACAAGGGGCTTCTGGCGGTTGTTTTTTTCTATGATGAGCCATTGGTGGTGCATGCACAACTTTAGCCGGTGCTCGGTTGCTGGCGGCAACATTTGGGTGAGATGGATTAGGTTGGATGGGTGTCATATTTTCTTTGTTTTCGAAGCAGTAGCACCACTCAAGGGAGCATTCCCGCGTGTAGTAGGGAAAGAAAGGGGCAAGGTATCGCAAGCATGCCACTTGACCAGATGGTAGACAATCACAACCCGTTGCCTTACACAGCTTCGTGAGCTGTTGATCTGGCGGAAAGGAGGTGACTCTGGATGCAACTACCGCTGGGCTGACTCCAACAGTTGCATAGTCGGGCGGTAGGTTGCCAGGACAAGTCAATATCTGTTTTCATTAACCAAAGTCCGAGAAACGTTCATGGATAGGAGCAGCTTACAGCGTTGCGCTTGTTTAAGGACAATGCTGGTAGTGGTGATGTTTCTACAGGGAAGCATGCAGTCAAGTCCACGGCTAGAAAGAGGAGAAGAAGAACACGAGGAGGTAGGATTGAAGTTAGTCGCATTGTCTGTAGAACCCCCTAGTCAAGTGATACTATACAGCACAGGAGGTTAAGGGAGAATTTTTCGCAGGTGAGCCGGGTTATAAGTAGTATTTCTCCTACAAGCGACAAGACAAATTTGGTACAACAATAGTCCTATATCGATATCGAGCACACACACTTGGCGCTGGGCAACAATTGAAGTTGATCGAGAAAAGAATTCCAGCCGTGAACCCTCCTTTTATAGAAATGACTCAGACGTTCATGTCGCGAGAAAGCAGATTTAGGGAAAGTAGAAGGCAACGTGAGACACACTAAGGGGATTTGCGATGACCCAAATCAAAAGGTGCTATCAAGAAAGGCAAAATTGCACTTGTCGAGGCCCGTTTTGGAATGCAATAAACCGCCACAAGTGAAATTACTTTGAAAAATCTAAGCCTTGTGTTGACCCAGTTGTTGGGCAAAGTCTCAGTAAGAGCTGGGAATGTACACCTGATATTCTCATTGTCAAGGCTTTGTCGGATGAAAGCTTCAGTCGAGCTCTTTCTCACACAGACGTTCCCCCAACGTAAAGAGGAAAACACATAAGTATCTCTGGAACTGGTAGTTTCGAGAGCAGCGAGGAGGTTTTCTGCATGAATGCGAACGGGTGCGTACGTTAAAGACGGAGACGAATTGAATACGTCGAGGTACCGTACAGTACCTTACGGGTTACATACAGCGCTAAGGAACACTGGTGCGCTGGTACGTCATTATCCGTTGAAAGCTTTAGTTTTTCTGCATCCGTCAAAGGCCTCATCATTTTCTTATGTCATCCTGTATGTCCTTCGTTGCACACTTGCTCCCTCAATGCATACTTTCACCTGCACCTAGCCTGTCCTAAGGTACATATACTGCTCCTGCTTCCTTTTGTGTGGTGGTACTGATCCTTTCAAGTACCCGAACGCCGCGGGGTAGCTGCGGGGAGCCTCAAGATGGTCCTCGACAATGACACCAGAGGATGGATCATGTCCTGTGTGAGTGGCATAGGTGGGTCTCTAAGGTTTGCGGACAACAGTCTACAAGTCTAAACGTTTTCTCAGCTTGTGTAGTGGGTTCGAGCATCATCTGTGTGGACCTAATAGTGCGACACATCCCTGGGAAAAGCAACTTCAGGATTCAAGACAGCAATATCTTTCTGTCATCTTCACTTAGTCTTAGCTTTGGTGTCATGGTGAGTCCGTCTTTATATCGACGTTGGACCCCGCTAACCGATACTGGTGCTTAGCTGTTCTCGTCCTTGTACAGCATTTTACCTTCAGCAAAGGACTACCTCACACAGGGCGGCCTATCTCCTCAAGCAGCGGCCTACGCTACCACTGGGTGTTTCATTAGCGGTGTCGTTGGTATCCAGGCTGTTTCCCGCCTCCTGCATCACTATATTCCTTCTCACGTGGTTGATTGCGATCATACGCACGAAGACCATGAGGAAAGTGAAGGCCATGAGCACTCGCTTGAGCGTCAGAATGGGCACTCCCACCAACGAAACGAATCCTTCTCAGAGGATACCCCTTTACTTTCTCGAGAATACCCAGACTTGAAACCAAACCTTGGACCAAGGTCAAGATCGGAAACAGTCGAAGTTACTCCTCCTTTGACTCGAAGACCTACCCTACAAACTCGCCTAACGGCTCGGGTATCGACACTTGTGTCCGGGGCAAAATCCTCATGCGACGAAAGTGGCCCTTGTTATGGTTATGGCGATCCATGCGGGCAGGAATGTCTGAAGGCTATCAATCGTAGCCCGACTAGGGTCTTTGGTGGATCGTCATTTCCTCCACCACCGCGTCGGAACTCTCTTCTTCGTACTGCAACTACGCCCTATTCTCATGCCATACAAAGACCACTCGAAGGCCTTAACGAGGAGTCTTCTCCGATTTCTCCAAGTGTACCAAATCCCAGACGGTCTGATACCAGAATATCGGAGGCATCCTCTAACGGCGTCGTTCGTGGTAGGGAAGGTAATCCAAGGCGCCTCTCCTATCAGCCTAGGCCTGGAAATTATTATGATGACCTTGAAGGAAGCCGTAAGCGTGGCTTCTCCTCCGGTTCGGAAGGCAATGCGCCAAATGACCCTTCCCAAGCCCATCATCACCACGTCCCTACCAATGCCTTCATGTCAATCGGGCTTCAGACTTCCATTGCCATCGCTTTGCATAAGCTTCCCGAGGGCTTTATAACCTACGCCACAAACCACGCGAACCCAACACTAGGATTCACTGTGTTTGTAGCTCTCTTCATCCACAACATTACTGAGGGTTTCGCCATGGCTCTTCCGTTATACCTTGCCATAGGCAGCAGATGGAAAGCAATGTTCTGGAGCTCACTGCTAGGTGGCATTAGTCAACCATTAGGCGCCGGTGCTGCGGCCTTGTGGTTCAGGCTAGCGGGGAAAGGTGACATGAGGCCTGGTGAGACTGTTTACGGTTGCATGTTTGCTGTCACAGCAGGCATCATGGCAAGCGTTGCACTGCAATTTTTCTCTGAAAGTTTGGGCTTGACACATAATCGTAACATGTGCATTACTTTCGCTTTCCTTGGGATGGGCATTCTGAGTTTAAGTTTTGCGTTGACTGCAGGCTGAGCAGAGATACACTCCAATTTTGTAAACATACCCATAGACTTTCGAGGATCATGGATCTTGGATTGATGGCGGTTCTTGGGCGTTGCTTGGCTTTGGGTTCATACAAGATACCATGGGTGTAGGTGAGCTCTAGCTCGATAGTCTAGGTCGCGTATGCTATAGGGTACAATCGCAAAGCTAGACCTCATGAAGCGGGTTCACCACGAATTTTTCTTTCCATTTTACGTTTCTTGACTATGCACAGAGTTTCGACAACCTTTACACATCTCTTCATCCAACTTTAGTTCACCACGTAACTGCTCTTCCTCTTGTTCATCTGATCATCTCGATCGCCTCAATCAGCTATCATCAAGCCATACGAAATGGATGAACTAATCGGGATCCGGTACTGCTGCCAATGTGGATTTCCAAATGCCGCCCATCGTGATCCAAGCCTCCAGGTTTTGGTGTGCATGCAATGTGGCCATGGCGGCTGTACGGGTTGCATCGACTACCCCTTCCAAGCAATGGAGAGTCAAGAACCGTTAGTATTCATTCTTCCTTGTCGTGGTGTCGAAATGTATTAACATCCTTAAGTAGTGTGGAAGCGAACAATGCTTCCAACTCCGCACCTAGAACGACTGCCCCCAGCGATCCCCCTGCTCAGGAGGGGGACGCGAATGATCGAACAAGAGAAGAGGATCGGATCCGCCACGCAGTTGCGTGGAGTAACTTCCTGCTGGAGCTACCCACCATACAAGGCACAGACGCCATTGACTACACTGCGTGGTTGGAGCAGTCGAGAAAGCTTTGAGCTTTTGCAAGTAAGTAATTGGACGATTTCCTTTCATGTCGATATTGGAATGAAGCATTGAGGATGTACTGTTTACCGGTGTTTGCAATGATGTCTGCATGGTTTCTAAAGCGAAGACTTGTAACAGCGTGGATCGAGCAGAGCATTTCTATTCACTGTCGTGACATCAATGTCTGTTATTCTTTCTCCTTGAATCGTTGGACCGTTGACACAAGTGCTGAACTGGATGCTTTCAACCTATCGATGTGATGGTCGCGATATGTGGGGTTTCCTGAGCCAGCCGGTCCTTCTTGGTAGAATCTCTTTTGCAGTCCTATCGCCATTTCTGTAAATTTCTTTAAACCATAGTCCTGAAGCGGGCAGGGTTTATTGCTTGATATACCGTGATCGATGCAGACAGACAGAACATTCACACATTCTTTCTATGGCGCAATGAGTCCTTCCACTTACACTAGAGAACCGCTTCCAGACCTGCTCTGAGCCTGCACTCAAAGAGTCCTGGTTAGATACTTCGTTCACGATAGTAGATTCGTGTCTCTTGTCCCAAGGAGAGATCTGGCGTCCTCGCTCACTGTCCATAGCCATTAAAAGTTGGAGCTTTTCTTGTATTAATTCTTGTGGGACGAAGATAAGGACTGACGTTGGAATTCCTAGACCGCATCAAAGTACCGCCGACCCGAGATGCATACCTCATCACGCTTATTTAGTTCCAACTTGACTACCGCGACTAACGGATTCTTTACATGCGCAGTGCGACCATTGACGCTCCCCTTCGCCGCCAGGAGGAGCTCTCGAAGCTTTACCTGTGCAAGCTGTCCTGCATTCGTCTTCCCCCACCTACTAGCTAGTCCTCACTCAATATCAATTGTCTGTAACGTCTTCCAAAATCCCCCTTGTCTCTGGTTGATCGTGTATAGAACTGACGTGCATGGTTTTAATAGTTCACACGGTTGATCGTGGCTTTGCAAGGGCTTCCGCTCCCGCACAAGCTTGCCAATCAAAACGCTGGATCAACAGTCTCGTCAAGAGCATCTGCTTCAAACACCAAGATACTCACGACCGACACGTACATCCGAGAAGCAATAGACTTCTCTACATCGCATAACCTCGCACTACTCCTTACTGCCGTGCAACAGACACCCCTACCATTCTGTACCCAGAGCCGCAATCCCTGTCCTCCTGTTACCTTGCCGTCACTCAAGCTTCACCAGAGTTCTGATGCCGACGTTAGGGTTTCTGAAGAAAAAGAAGACCAAGGACTCGGGGCACGGAGACCCCAACTCCCCGGCTTCCGTAATTAGCAATTCTCCACTAACGCCTACGTCGCCTGGCGGCTTTCACGAGTCGATTGCATCCGCATCTTCTCACACCTTGTCATCACAATCCCAAAACAGCTCTTCTAAAGGGGGACAGCGACCACCTTCGTCAGGAGTAGCTCATCAGCAACCCGCGCCATCAACACTGAGAAACCCTGACCATGATACACTAGCCAACCAGTCGGAAGAACAGAACGCGCTTGGAGCAAAGCACCAGGTCGATTCCTCCCAGAACGACTTTTCGAACCCACCAAAAATGGAGAATCAAGGCAACGGATCGAGCTTGCCAACAACACAAATGGCCTCGCAGCTGGCAAACACGGCCCCTCAGTTGCGTACCACTAAAGGCAAGTATTCACTGACAGATTTTACTCTGCAGCGGACTTTGGGCACTGGGAGCTTCGGAAGAGTCCACTTAGTGCAGTCTAACCACAACCAACGGTTTTACGCTATAAAAGTACTCAAGAAGGCGCAGGTAGTCAGAATGAAGCAGGTGGAACACACGAATGACGAGCGAAGGATGCTCCAAAAGGTTAAGCATGCATTTCTAGTCACGCTGTGGGGAACATTTCAAGACTCTAAAAATCTCTATATGGTCATGGATTTCGTGGAGGGTGGAGAGCTTTTCAGTCTCCTGCGCAAGTCACAGGTTAGTGACATTAGTTTTCAATACTACTACCGTCAGTTTTATACTATTTTCGAGTATATGGACTCACTCGCGGAAAAGAGATTTCCAAACCCTGTAGCCAAATTCTACGCGGCGGAAGTCACTCTGGCGCTTGACTACTTGCATTCTATGCACATTATCTACCGAGATCTCAAGCCGGAGAATCTCTTGTTGGACAGACACGGTCATTTGAAGATCACCGACTTTGGGTTTGCAAAAGAGGTGCCTGACATCACGTGGACGCTGTGCGGAACACCAGATTATCTAGCACCCGAAGTCGTGAATTCTAAGGGTTACAACAAATCAGTAGACTGGTAAGTGCTTCGATTTCTTCTTCCCTGTAAGTCAAGTTCACTGAAAAAATAGGTGGTCGCTTGGGATTTTGATCTTCGAAATGCTCTGCGGCTTCACACCGTTCTGGGACGGTGGTTCTCCAATGAAGATTTACGAGAATATCCTCAGAGGCCGAGTCAAGTATCCGCCCTATATCCATCCTGATGCTCAGGACCTGCTTCAGCGTCTTATCACTCCGGACTTAACTAAGAGACTGGGAAACCTTCACGGAGGTTCGAAGGATGTCATGCAGCATGCATGGTTCACTGAAGTGACATGGGATCGCTTAGCAAGAAAGGACATCGACGCCCCATACGTACCTCCGGTTCAAGGAGGCATTGGAGATGCGAGCCAATTCGACAAGTATCCGGAAGAGACAGAAGTGTACGGAGAGAAAGGGCCAGATCCGTAAGCTTGCTTTGGATGTTTCGTCTTACTGATTGTTGACTGTGGCGCAGGCATGGGCATCTATTCAAAGACTTTTGAGCACCTATCCCAAAGCTCTTTCACCCTGAATCTCTAATGCCAAATGATGACGGATGATTACGAGACGAAAGGAAGGCACTGGGAAGCCATCTATTGAGCAACGGCATTCAGATGACAAGGATATCCCTGCACTCCGCCCGACACGATTGTCCAATTCAGAACTAATTTCACAACGCATGTCGTTATTACTTTCCACTTTTCACGCCAGCAATACGCTGGGTGCTACTAATCATCTCACCGTTCGAATCGTTCTTCTCGGATCTGCCTGTTTTTATCCGAGCTACTCGTCACATTCCAGCAAAGTCCAACAGCTTCATGTACACGAACCAGACGTGGAACGGCACAGCAATTGGAGTTTTAATTCGGCGCATGAGGCGTGTATCAGCATGCCTCCAGATCATGTTCCAGATCATGAAGGATAGGAGGCTTACATTTAGCTAGGCCGTTATGTTTCCATTTTCCATGTTCCCACGCCAAGGGGTTGGCTGTGAGAGTCCGATGTTACATGATAATCCAGTGTTCTGAGGGTGGTGGGACACTGTCATAGTTCCATCAATGCCGAGAGTACCAGTCTATGTATGCTCTCCATCATGGCTTTCTTAACCCATCTGTCTTGCTTTCTGACCACAACCCATCCACAACCTGAAAAACCGCCGTAACACCCCTCATAGCCCCTTCATCAACCCCCAACCCCCCGGCCCTCTGCAACATCTTATCTGGATGCCACCTCACTCTCTCCCGTCTTAGCACATCCCCCAATTGCCCAGGTGCATGTTTGAAAAACGTCTCCACATCCTCCTTACCTATATCCTCCAACCTTCCTCCCTCCACCGGCCACGGAATCCTATCCTTCATCGCCTTCCCACTCTCCTCCTCAGCACCACCACCAACAAATCTCTCCCACCCCCGCAAATACCCCTCCCACAGCCCCTTCCACCTCCCCTTCCTCCTCCTCTCCTCCCCCCTCCTCAACGCCTCCTCCACCCCCCTCTCCCACTCCCTCGCTTCCCCCTCCCTCTTCCTCCTCCCCACCCTCTCCTCCTCCCTCCGTCGCCTCTCCTCAACCACATACCCATGGCTCTTCTCCCACATCTTCGCGCGCACATATGCCGTATACTCCTCGTCGGTCATGCGCTGCAGGCTGTCCTGCTCCGGATTGGGGGTGGAGGACGTGGGAGTGGGCTTGTAGGGGCTGTAGGTGTGGATGGGCTGGCCGTAGACGGATTCCCAGAAGGCGGCGCCTTCGTCGTCGGCGAGGGCGTCGAAGAGGGATTCGCGGAAGGCGGTGTCGGGGTCGAGGTGCGGGGAGGGGGGAGGGGAGGATAGGTGGCGGCGGGAGCGGTGGTGGTGGTGGCGGTGATGATAACGGTGGGGGGAATTGTCGGAGGAGTGAGTGCGGTGGCGCTTGTTGGGGGCGGTGTCAGGGAGGGAAGGGGATGTGGGGCGTTTGCGTTTGAAGCGGAAGGGTTTGGGGGGTGGGTCTGTAGGAGGTGGGGAGGTGGTGGGTGAGGCCATGATGAAGGGTTAGATATGCAGAGAATAAATGATGATACTACTAACAATGACAAGTGTGCTGTAGTAGGTGTAGATACCACTATCGAGTAGAGGATGGTTTGGATAGTAGAGGGGTTGGTTTTTCCCGCTCGCTTGCGGAACAAAGCTATAGCGTCACTTTCTCCCCTTGTACAGATCTTCATCAATATCCAACAGCAGATAAAATGTCCAAATTATCCTACGGTCTCAATCTCACAAAGAAGGCACCCTCAATACCCGCTCGCCCCCCACCAGCCAAGCGAAAGACCATCTTCGACGACGACTCCGGCCCCGAAGATGGCCCAGACGACCAAGACAACGCCGAAGCAGTCACAACTATAGGCGGTCTCCAAGCAACGACAGCTCACTCCAACCCCACAACCAAACCCAGCAATGGCAAATCCCCCAACAGACCGCTCTCAAAATCGTCAAAGATATCCCAATTCGGCGACCTCTCCACAAACCACACAACCTCCAAACACGCCCGCTCCGCCCAAACCATCGACCCCAGCATCTATGACTACGACGCCGTCTACGACTCCCTGCACTCCGCCCCGAAACCCACCGACCCCTCCACCACCTCCGCCGAAGCAAAGTCAAAGCCAAAATACATGACCTCCCTGCTCGCAGCCGCCGAAGTCCGCAAACGCGACGCCCTGCGCGCGAAAGAAAAGATGCTTGCACGCGAGCGCGAAGCCGAAGGCGATGAGTTCGCTGATAAGGAGAAATTCGTCACGGCGGCGTATAAACGGCAGCAGACGGAGATGGCGCGGTTGGAGGCCGAGGAGGTGGACAAGGAGAGGGAGGCGGAGGAGAGGCGGCGGAGGGAGGGGGGTGGAATGAAGGGGTTGTATAAAAGTATTTTGGAGCGGAATGAGGAGAAGCATCGGGATGTTGTAAAGGCGGTGGAGGAGAATAAGGGGAAGGTTGTTGAGGGGGCAGGGACTGAGGAGGTGAAGAAGGAGAAGAGCGAGGCGGATTTAGCGAAGGAGACGGGGGCGGTGGTCAATGAGGAAGGGGTTGTGGTGGATAAGAGGCAGTTGCTCAGTGCGGGTCTTAATGCATCAAAGAGCGGGACCACGGCTAAGAGGCCGTCGGATCCAAGGAAGCTTCTGGTCCCTGAGAGAGCTAAGAGATCCGGCGGGCGAGGCGGCGGCAGAGAAACCTCACGCGAACGAGAAACAAGACTCTTCGAAGAGCAATTGCTCGGCAAATCAGGTTCTGGCAGCGCTGGTAAAGAAACCTCACGGGACCGAGAAACGCGCCTCTTTGAGGAGCAGCTCCTGGGCAAGAGAGCCATGGACGACGACAGCGACGACGAGAGAGCGGCGAAGAGTCGGAAGCTGGAGGATGAGATTTTGGGGAAATTCGGCTGATGGCCTTTTTTCCAAGAACGTTGGACAGGGTGGCCGGTTTTGGGGGGTTTTTCCCGGAGGGGGGGATGGGCATGGGTTTGCTGAGAGTGGGAGCTCTTAGGTTATTTGGGGGCTGCTGCTGCGGTTATAGCGAAGCATGGGTTCGGGAGTTTTGGTCTAGCAAGCGATCTCACGAGTCGGGGTGCTGGGTCTAAGGGTGGATTGATTGATTGATGGAGCAAGTCCTAGATGAGATATTCACATCTCCACAATAGGATCTTTGATATCCGGCTAAAGACTTATCAAGGAAGCAAGCAACATTGCCTTTGTGATTGACTTTTCCCCCCAAGGCCAGGCTCAAGCGTATACACTCCCCACCCGCCGTTCTCCTACTTCTTAGGGTTCTACAGTAGCTAGCTCCCTTGGAAATTCCGTCTCCGAAAGCCTTCGGTGGACCGTGAAACGTGCATTTGCAGACTCTGAACAAATCGAAAGGATCCAGGGGTTTTGTAAAGGGACAGAGTGTTGAGAAGAAGAAGAAGACTATTTGGATTTTTTACGACGTAAAAGTAGAGTACAGTGGTTTGTAACAAAAACCTATCATGCTCTTGACACCGCTACATAGCACAAGGGGTGCCTCTACATATCAAAAGAACCAAAACCCCCCGTCAATGCCCTCTCGTGTGACCTTCGATGTAACATTCCTGCTTTTAATATCATACATCTTAAACCCCTTGAAATATCTCGCGGTTTTGTCGGACTTTTGTTGTTATTTTGAATTAGGGAGCGAAACTGCAGATAAGACATGTACAAGAAGGGAGAAGCTGTTCATTCCCTTTGGAAAGCCCGAATTGGGTATCGATCAATAAAATTGGTTTGCGGAGCTGGGAAGACTGCTACTTGGGTTGACTCGCGACTTGCTAGCCTGCTTTGTGGAGCAAAGCTGTACTGTATTTCAGGATGTAGTTGTTCCAATGATGCGTCAGCATTGGGGTATAGTGAGGAAACCCAGGCAGTTCTAGTTATGATGCAGCAATGATGCCCTTTGATGGTATCATTTATTTAAAGTACCATTCCGCTTCCATCGCCTGGTCTTTTAGTAGGGTTCGGTGATCGTGATACACGCAACCCCAAATTGGACTGCTGCTAACATTATCAGTCTACTGAAGATTCAAGAAGTCGAAGGTAGACCATACATTTCCCTTTGCAAGTCTTCAGGTATCATCTGCTTTGTGTAATTCGAACCCGAAATTCCATATCTTCTCTGCCACAGCTCTGTTGTGTTTCGACTTAAACCCCATGTCGTCTCCCTTGGAACTGCGACCGCCGATGTGCTGAAGTAGACTAGGAACCACCGCCCATCGAACAAGATCCTCTTCATCCGCCCATTCTTCAACAAGCATATCCACGTACCCAGCTTTCTTTATTGTTAGTCTCGCCACTACTTTTGGAGCCATTTCTCGTGAGAACACGAGTCCTTGTGCACAGCATCCGAATTTAGGCATCTGCTGCACACTGGGGGAGAGAGGCACCATGGAAACTGGTCCTGCTAGAAAATACAAGATGATACAGGCGGGAGTGTAGAACAAGCACACAACGATGATTACGTGATTAGATATTAGTTTTTGGAGCCCGAGAGTCCTGATACCTAGTAATGAGGCTGCAGTAGCTGAGACAATGGCTACGGACGCAAGCAGGTAGCACGGCCATTCTTCAACGTTCCATCCAAAGAATTCTTCAGTATAGAATAGACGCAAGTATAGCCAGTCTGAGGTCTTGCTCCAACGACGTTGTGCATCCGCCGTCTCAACAGCGTCCATAGCCTTGGGATACCACCCGGCCATTGCAAGTGTGTCGTCCTCTACCATAGCAATCCAAGACGCACCGGTAGCATGACAATAATCAAGAAGGTAGGTATAGTCGAAAACTGCCTTCTTTCGATAGTCCTTCTCCTCTTCCCATGTTTGTAATTGTTTAGTCTGCTCTTCACTGACATGATACAATAACACTTTGTTTGCAACTACCTCAAGCCACGCTTGACCATAGATAGGATGGTCCCAAGGATTGGTATGCGCAATCAACATGACAAGATTTATCTCTCCCCTTTGCTGCTCTGTAAGACCCGCTAGAAGCGAGCCCACAGTGCTCCCAACGTATTGATTGCCAGGCCGCCCAACTGAAGCTATACCGATGCAAAGCTTTGGTGGGTCAAATCGATAGATGTTTCGCGAAGTGTTAGCAGTTTGGATGAATCTGTCACCCTGCTCCTGTCTTATGACGGAGTAACCTCGCTCGTAACCTCGCTGAGGGTCAAAGAAGACTGATGTTGGATCGCGGTAGTAGGCATGGTTACAGTACCGGACCAGGACTAGATAAAGAAAGAGAAAGCTTACAGAGGCCCAACCACCTGGTGTGTTGAACACTTTGTAGGTAAAGGTGAGCGCATTGTTCCATAGCCGTTGGGCGTTGGTTGAGGGTGATGTCGTTATGTGCTTGAAGAGCCCTCGCAAGACATTCTTGAGCTTCATGGGATATTTCTGAGTCGAATCGTGCTGGCACGAGTTGTCTGGATTTCATGCTTTGCAAGAAGAAGATGGAAGAAGCAAACGCTTCTTCCTGATTCTTCAAGGTGTCCGACATTGAGTACATTCACATTGAAGTGCACCTACCTGCAGCATTCATATCAGACATGAAAGATGCGTGTTAGCGCGTTTGATGCAAGGATCAGCCTTACCAGGCTAATTGTATCGAAGCTAGAGCTTTTTATTACACTAGCGCAGCCCTGTCAATCCTGAGGCCAATCTGAAGACTACCTTACGTACGAGTAGTTCAAAGTAAGTAAGGAGTAAAGGCCTAAATATGCGCCTATGGTGAGCAACTCTTGTGTATTGAGATCTAACCTCCATCTATATCAAGGCCCCTTCTATCCGGAATGAAAACAGCTCTATTTTGGCAGCACGGTTCTTTCTAGGAATTCTTCTCGGCAAGAAATTTCCTTCGCGTCGTTCTTCACGTACCATTTACTGCACCATCTTCTCGATTTCAGCTAGGCACTTCGGGAAATCTTTCCAGTGCTCCATCATAACCTTGACACCAGCCTCCTTCAACACCGCAGCCATCTCCTTCTGCTTAACGGCCCCACCGTAACTTCCGACATAGCCAATTGTGGGAATTCCAGCCCTCACCGCGCTCAAGGTTCCGCTCTTGCTGTCCTCTACAGCAACACACTCTTCTGGTTTCTTGCCAATGACCTTGCATGCATGTAGGTAGATTGCCGGATCGGGCTTAGTGGTGGGAACGGGCAAGCTGCTCGCTGCGCTGAAGATGTGGTCCTTGGGGAAGTATTTGTCCTGCGCAACTTTGACGACTGAAGCTTTCACACGCCTAAGCGCGCTCGAGGAGACGACAGCCATGCCATATTTTCCCTCCTTGTGAAGGCGCTCCAGCTGCTCATTGACGCCCACGCAAGGCTCGGCTTTCGCCTCCAGCGTCTTGGTCACAGCGTCCAACTCTCGTCCGACATAGCTGTCGAGTTCTTCGGCTGGGAGGTCAAAACCGTACTTATTTTGGAGGGAGACAACGACACCGCGGAAGTTCTGGCCGACAAACTCAGACATGAGCTCAGGGCCGGTGTAGCGATCCTTTACGCCCTTTGTCTCAAGCAGTTGGTTGGCTAGCTCGGCACAAGCCTCAAAGGCAAGCTCCTCGGAAAGGACAAGCGTGTTGTCGCAGTCGAATAGGAGTTCGGTAATCTGAAAATAATGTTAGTAGGGCTCGTCAGTTGGGGGAAGTGGGGTAGATTTGGGATTGGACGTAAGGTACTTTGGTCATGATGACGGCGGCTTCTCTGCTGACTACTTGGATGAGTTACAGTTGTCAATTGTCTCTTTCGTATCGTCAGATGTTGCTTGGATCTGGGGCTACCAGAACAGGAGCGTAGGATTGATTGGGGACTTACTGATGATTGAGATTCAAGCAAGTTGCGTCTGGTTTCGGGGGGCAAAAGGAAGGCAGTTGCTTAACAATGATCAGGCGTAATACTGACTTTACGCAGAGCTTTAATATGGACGAAAAGGGAATGAGCGGTGAAGTCGAAGCCCGAATGAATTAGGGTTATTTGTTAAGGGCTTCGTTTCACCGAGCAATCTTTTCTTTTCTTTATCGGGCATTCTACCCCGCCACGGGGTGCACGGGGCGTCTCTCGGAACAGGGATTGGCGGGGGCGGAAATTGTCCCACTTTAGGGTTATGTCAATGTTAGACCTACTTCAACCAAAGGTACCTACCTATGTACCTTACCCAAGACAGTTATATGTATTCCCACTCCAACTCGCCGGATTCTTCGATTCGCTACCGGTCTTCTTCTTCTTCTTCTTGGTATAGAGGAAACAATGTCGCTCTTACTCTCGATGCCTGTCATCCCGATCTGCCATTGAGGTTGACATCTCAAAGACTCGAAGGAGATGCAGTAAATCTTTAGCTCCTGCGATACTTCCCAATGAGTAGTGCCGCAACTGCACATTGGAAATACATATGCAGGTTCCATTCCAATCCCTGTTCAGGTACCCGAGTGGTCTTTCATAATCAAAAACGACTTGTCGTGCATGTGGATATTCGGATTAATCGATCAAAGAGTCATGCTCAACTGTTCGCATATGCTCGAGGTCCCGATTCTCTCTGAGTCTCCCTCAACCGGAATTTGCGAATGCGAATCAATTTTCAATGGCTGCACTGACATGGCTGAAGATGAACCTAGTTTCTTGCACGTTCCCAAGCTCCCACTACACTTATGAGCTGTATACTGGATCTAGGCTCCTGAAGCCTAGAACTTGTGGACTCTTAACTATCCCAGATTGTCAGAGACTTCGGCATCGACATAGGTGCTTGGAAAACACCCTAGAACATCTACGAGAGAAGCATCAAAGCTGGATTTGTTGCAGCCCAGGTTTTGTATATGTGGGTCACCTGATCAGCCCTGCATGCCTAAGGTACCTTATCAACAACAGGCGCTTGCTTTGCAAATCCTAATTGGCAGATTTGGCTGCTACACCTTGTCTCTGCAATTCATGTTTCCATACCGTGAGTAGATCTAAGTGTTGTGAGACTAATGAAAGGAGAAAACATATATCACTGAAGCGGCTTCCATACATTCGTTGAATTCCCATTCGCTTCGTCTACAGCCTCACTGCAATTGGCCAGATGTCAAGAGCGGCATGCTAGTAATATTCAATAGAAGAGGATGGGATGATGCATCACTCTAAGCGATAGCGACCTCGTGCCACATCGATGGCAGAGATTGCACGTATGCCCACATAACTCCGAGCTCGGCAATGAACAGCATTTACGCACATGCGGAAATGCAACGCATGATCACCAGGAAAATCCCCACAGCAAATGATCCCGTAGGCGTGCTAGGTCACATTTCAGTACATTGACAGGAAAAGAGTTAAGATTGCTGATGCCCTTCAAAGACTGGACACTTACACACATCTCATGTAACATCACCATCCAGATCGTCTCAAAGGGATCGACCGGCACTGGCCGCCGATGTTTCAGGATAAGCTCGGAATTTAGGGAGATGGAGGCCCTTCCAGGCGATTCTTCCATTGTATACCCAGAGGTACAATCCCCAGGTTGATCAACGCTTACACCACGTTCACCTTTCCACTATGAATATTTTCACAGTCAGCATTACTTTGGTAGGATACATCTAGGGCTATGAGACACGTTTGAGAAGCGAATATGTCTGAATAACCTGTCAAAGCTCATATGCCGTTCATGGTCGGCTATTCTGAATTGAAACTCATGCTTACGAAAACAAGACAATTGCCACTTAGATTCCCACCGAAGAACGCAGTGTCCAGGTCTCTGAAAGCTTTTATCACGATGTCGGGCGCCTTATGCCTCATGTTGGCACCTGCTCGGAGACGTTCGAAAGCGCTGAGGACCTTTCTGGAAGGTTTCGTGGTAGGCAGTAGAAATTCTATAAGTCGGCAAACCGCATCATTGGCCCTCATAGGACCCCAATGATATTTCCCACGCGGAAAACGTCGGTAGCTGTCTAGGTCCTCTTGGGTACAAGGGTACGGTGTCCCCCGATCTACCTGAAGCCCACCTGAACAAAGATCTCTGGTAACATCAAAGAGCTCCTGATTAGCACGAGTGGGCTGTTCGTAGAAAGACATGTTGAACCTGATTTCGGGGCCCTGTTCGAGAAACGAATACTCCTATTTGTCTGTTGCAGTTTGAAGAAATGAAACAGAGTATCTAGGAGAAAGAGAGAAAGCTTGAATTTGTAGAAGATTTATAGGGATCACAGAGTCAGGAAATATGTCACGCGGATAACTTTTGATACCACACCACCTATGGGTCATGGTTTTGCTTCCCCAACGAATCTCTGGTAAATCATTATTTCTAGCATTCACAGCGGTTCTTGTAACTCCACCTGCGAAGCGAAGTTAGAATAGCTTCCAATCTACACCAAGTTAGTAGACCAAGATAGGCTACGTAGCAGAGATAGCATAAGAAAGGAAGCCAGTCCTTGGTGCTTTCTCATACATAAACTCTGAAAGCCATGATGATTTCGCCCCAGAGCAGGCGGCAACGACACTGTTATCTTTGAGTGACTGAGCGAGACAGAGTATGATAGCACATTTAAGAGATGTATATGAGCCGATGCTATGCTCCGTCTTCGGGTGAGTACTGGCCTGGCTTGTATCGATGGTTGCCGGTTGTTGTCGAAAGAAAGAAGACCTCTGTTTTGTGCCAAAATACCCCCTGCCTCTCAATCGAGCCCAGTAGCAGTCTTACCCTTCAGTAACAACAGGTGCGTATCTCAAAATCGACGTGCCAACATAGAAAAGCTATTGGTTGGACTTCTCGCAGTGTATGACCACTTTTCCAAACCCAAGCTTCAAAACATGCGCGCGACATTGGAAACTGAAAATGGGACCTATTGCAACAATGGTATCAACATCTTTCGATGAATGGTTAAATTCCCGCGACTTCCATCTAGCCAGCAAAAGACGTCCAATAAGAAATATTTGGGTGTCTTTTGTTTTCCTAGAAAACGTCGTCTGCACTTTTCTGTTTCATAAACGCACGACGAGCCTCCATCCCCTAGCGTCTTTTCTTGCCCTAACTACGTATACTGTACAATGTATTCCGTACTGTACCTACCTAGTACTGTACTGTACATACGGCAACATCCTCGGCCCGTCCCGTCTGTCAGATCTGCGACTTATAGTTATGAGTGAACCACACGCGGCCTCCGCACTCACCAGTCACCACCGCCGCAGACCTACCTCTCCCAGCTTCGAAAATGGCCACCTCAAGTTCTCCTGGCCTTGGCACCCCTACCACCAACCCTACGCGCCGCGACCCTTTCGAAATCCATACAGCCCACGCAGCCAACGACGACGCCCCCAGTTCGCATTCCTCCGACGCAAACGGCCACGCCCCCAGCTCCACCTCGGAACTCAGCTCCCGACCATCACCCCCCCAGTCCCACGATCCGACCTACGGCCCCAGAGGCCCCAAATCCCTCTCCGGCATCTCCCTCCGGGCCTTCACACTCGGTCTCCTCCTCGGCTGCTCCATCCCTCTCATCGCGTTCGCAACTTACTTCTCTTCCTCCCTATGGCGGCCCCCCTTCTTCCTCTCCGCTCTCGCCCTCTTCCACTTCCTAGAATACTGGACCACGGCGCGGTACAACCCCTCCGCTGCAACCACGAGCGCGTTCCTGCTGAGCCAGAACGGGAGCGCGTATAACATCGCGCACACGATGGCGTTTGCGGAGTTCTTCCTGCGGCACTATTTCTTTACGGGGTGGAGGGTATTATCACCCGAGTGGATGGATATGCCGATGCTAGCGGTGGGGTTCGTGATGCTAGCTGTAGGGCAGGCGACACGAACGATGGCCATGGCGCACGCGGGGAGTAACTTTAATCACCTGGTGCAGTCGACGAAGAAGCAGGGCCATGAATTGGTGACGGATGGGATATATGCGTGGCTGAGGCATCCGAGCTACTTTGGGTTTTGGTGGTGGGGATTAGGGACGCAGGTTGTGCTGGGGAATTGGGTGTGTTTGGTTGGGTATGCGGCTGTGCTGTGGAGGTTCTTTAGTAGGCGGATCGTGAGTGAGTTGTTCTCTAGAGATTGAAGTTGCGTTGGGCAAATGCTGACTTTGGTGCAGGGGAAGAGGAGTTACTGATCAGTTTCTTCGGGGAGGAATATGTGCGGTACCGGGCGAGGACAAGAGTTGGGATACCATTCATACATTAAATAGCGTATCATCTGGTAGCATAGCGTTGGATCTTTGGCATATTAGAAGGAGTACCCCTGTGTGGATTTATATGGATATACCCCAGAAGAAAGACGCTAAACTGCGCAAGCAATGCTGGAAATTTAAAAGCAGTCTAATACAACAATTCTGCAAAAAACATTCTAAAAACTTCTTCGCTGGCCAGTCAGTACCATCACAATATATTACACAGCCAGCTTCGTCTTCCGTCCGGTGCTTGTTCCTCGGTCGTCCAATGGGTGTGTGTTTGCACTTGTTCATCTCTTGAACGATGTGGCTTTCTTGAGAATTTCTTTGCTGAGTGACCTGATGTACGCGCTGGAGTGCCACGCTGTACCGTTGAACGTGACCCGTGCTGCGATCTTGGCCGCTGCTCTATTCCTTGCTGTTCAGCTGGCTTTTGTGGTGACGTCTGCTGTTGGGTTCCGTGCTCGAGCACCCCAAGCTGTGGTGTCCACTGCTCTCCTGCTCCAAACTCATGTCCCGCCGGCCGGTGGGCCCCGTGCTGTGGTGACCTTGGAAATATCTCATCATCCCCTGTTTCTGGTTGATGATCTGGTATCGGATACATCAGACATTTGTTGCACTGGCCGTCTTTCTTTTCGTACTCGATACCACCCCAATTCGGACATTGTTCCGAATAACGAGGACCATCAAGATTTTGAAGGCATATGTATTGGTCGGTTTCATGATCGCCACAGTCGTATGTGTAGATTATATCAACGCACATCGCTGCTGCCTAGAACAGCCCCCGGCTATAGGCTTATTCGCAGAGAAGGCGTATATCCGATTCAACAACACTTGATAAAGGCGAACTGTTTGAGAACACTCGCTAAAGCTCATTTTGTTGCGATGTTGATCATTTGAACTGCCAACAGGTCGGGTGTGCCTTGAAACCTACTGTTGACAAGGCTAGAGTCCCTTCAACTTTATATAAAATTGTTTGCACCTTCCTTGGCTGAGTCGTGACTCATGGGCACTGCCCATCATTCACAGTTTGAATAGCGCATTCGGTGGATCCACAGCAACCACCATCGCGATTGTGTTGAATTGGCATTGTGTTGTCATCCATGTAGCCGTCTTGCAAAGCTGTCACCGTCGCTATTGCAGCTATTTCAGAGTGTAAAGTCGCTGAGACCTCAACTATTTGCGGTAGGACCAGTACCGAGATGGTTGGTGCAATTAATGTGAAGAACCTTTCTGGGAGGTTGAGAATTGCAACTGACCATCGTACAGTATAGGTACTGCGTACGGTTTCCTAGGCCCTGCGCCACATTGCCACCTTTCGGCAACAACCGAGTTTATGCTCAAAGCTTCCTCATTTCCCCTAAGGCTCCGCTCATGAAAGGTCCTCTGTCCCTCTCCCCGGCTCCATACAAGACCGTTTCTTTCCCGCCTTTTGTAGTCCACCAGGCCACAGCTTGTGCAGCTCGGGTCACGTCCATCTCTCCGCTACTCAAGACCTCCCAAAATCTTGTCTTGCAAATGTGAAGCATGTTCTGGTCTTGGATAACTCTAAGGGTATTAGCCACTATTGGCAGCCATTCATCTAAAGTATCGGTCGGTAGATATGGCAGTGCATCAATCATGGTCATGATGAAGACAGACTGTTCGGACAACGTAGGTTCCTCACTTGCATTGCCGGGAAGTCCGAGCGTTTGGGAAATCTGACGTAAGGGTTCCGGCGACGCAGATCCTACGCGTTGAAGAACAAGTTCGAGAACAATAGATGGCAAAAGTGGCTGGCTTTGAGATATAAGAGAGGGCGGCGATGTGATGCGAATCAGGGTCTTGATAGCCATCCGATACTGCCGGGAGGAAAGATTCTGTGGGAAGACCTGTGCCGGGCATCATTAGTACATGGTACTGATAACACCACAAACAAATCTGTGAACCGACCTTGAAAAGAACATCTACATAGGTGTAGATATACTTTGCAACAAGATCCGAGTTTTGAGGAGCAGCAAGCACAGCAAGCATTGTGCTATGTGCTGCTTCAAAGATCTCCAGAAGCCTCTGATCCCCGCCTACACCCAAGTAAGGGGTAGCCGCCGCAATCAAAAGCTCTTCGTTCACTTGGGTAGTCAGAACAAGCGTGAAATGCTCGGCAGTGTTTAAAAAATAGAGGTCAAGGCATCGATCTAATGGGTGCAGTGGAATTCGTCCAGCTTCTGCTGGCCGTACATCCCGAAGGAATGCCTCGGCCTGGACCGGGTACTGGGCAAGGATATCGAGAGCTGCTAGATAAACAAATGTATATTGGGCGAAGGCATTAGCCCCTAGGCGGGATGAGATAAAGTATAGATCCCGAAGAATTTGAAGTGATTGCACCGCAACGTAGGGAGCTAAAAGTTGTCAATTGTCATTCCACTGTAGACAGATATGGCCTGGATTATTTACCTCTCTCCAGCGGCATCCTAACATCCCCTATCACTCGGCCAAGGAGCGATCGTAAGATAACAACAATGCCAAACATACTTGACTTTAGTACTCGCCATAACAATGGCACGGAGTTTTTCAAGGTTTCATCGCTCAAAAAGGTTGCCTCTTCAGTGACATCTATCTCGGAAAGCTTGTTTTGCCGCCATTGAATACAAAGTGACCGAGTGAAAGCTGATAGATCATCGGCCATGACCGCCAACAAACCCACGTTCTGCACTTTCTCTACAGAAACAGCAGTCAGGCGTGATAGAGATCCCAGAGAAGCTATTAATGGCCCAGATGCCACTCGCTGTAGTTGCACAAAGGTCGACGACTTAGTTGACCAGTCAAACTTTGAGCCATTAGCTTGCGCAACATCAGCGTCCATGGTACTGAAGAGATAACCTGAGTGAAGTCCCTCCTTTGAAAAGTAGGGACCTTGCACCAATTTTGGAAGAAGCAAATCATAGTCGATTTCGGCTCTATGGCCAGGACTTAGAATATCGTAGATATGGCCCAGGACTACCGCAATACTGCTTGCAGCTAGCTCATCGCTAAGTTCAACCTCTTGCAGTGCTAGATTTAGAGCCGTGACTGTAGCATTCTCCAAAATCCTTCGCAGAGATGCCGATAATCCTTGCCGGTATTGTCCTTCCAAGCCTAGGAGTAGCCCACCAAGAACGAGGAGATGTCTCCACCTTGGGGATCGGTCATCGGCACCCTTGATTACTGCAATTACCCATTCCTCCTTAGCGAGCCTCGTACTGCTTGGAAGCGACTCTTGGAAAGATGGAGATTCTTCTTGCTGAAGTACATGCAGACTGGCCGAGTTGAAAATGCTTAGGATACGGATGGTAGCGCGGAGCCCATCTGGGCGATGCCAAATAGCAGGAGCGGATAGTAACTGGGAGGTAAGAAGTGTGACGTTCAACGGGTTAGACAGTAACGTGAGTAAAGTCGTTGCGGATCCTAGCAACCTGTTCAAAGTCAGCGATTGAATATAAGCAATCAATGGGCTGTACGATCACACCTTGAAACATCTTGACCATCTGACCCGCCCTGCAAAGCGCGTAGTAGGGTCGCCAATGATCTGTCCGTGGCCATTACAACTAAGAGTCCAGCAAAGCCCTGCTATCCGAACGAGTCCCTTGTGTTAGGTGTATTGCTATGAGAGGCATCACCCATTGCTACCGAACCGAAGCCGAGGTCCACCGTAGGGGAATCAATTCCGCCTACAGCTATGAACCGCGCTTTCCAAACTGCAGCGCGAAGCTTTCCCACGAAGCGTGCCATTTTCAAGTGCTATCCATTAAAGTTCATCAGTTGGCGAAGTAAAAAATGAGCAACAGGACTACAGGAGCAGTGCCGCCTGGATACCAAACACCGCCCTTCCCATCGTTGTACTGGCCTATCAAGTCCAACGCAGGATTTGATCGCCCAAAGTACCTTTACTACAGCCAAGACGTCTGGCGTTTCACGCTCTTCTGGACAATCATCATCTTCGAAGCCTCCCACATCGTTGCCAGCCTTTATGCCGTTGCTGTGCAATGGCGAAATTGGAAGCTTATGTGGATAGTGCCATTAGTATATATGTTGGTGGCCGGCGTGGAAGCGGTGCTCGCTGGTAGCGTCGTAGGTCTAATGTGTGTCCAAAGCTCGATATGTAGTAGCTGAGAATATGGAACACTAATATGGGTTGCAGACTTGGTGCTGTTTATGATGCAGGGTCATTCAAAATGTCTACTATTATCCCATTTCTTTGGGCTCTAATCAACGTCCTTGTGCTTATCATCTCATCATTTGCAATTCAGGGAGGGCTATAAGCCTTGGTTCTTCGTATGGCACGTCTACCACAGGTGCTTGTTGCTAAGCAGATCTGTCAATTGAGACTATGACTTTCGACATAACATTATGCAAGTCAATATAGTCACTGACTTCGAAATCATTTCGATTACATAGAATTACGCCTCTCAGAATGTAAAGCATCCGAGATAAGAAAACTCTGGTCGAAAGGAAGAAAAGGTACGGGTAGCTCAACGGTCTTTGAGGTATTATGCTACGGACCATAGAGCTACAGTACATTACGGTTGGCGAAAAGTTTAAGGTCTTCACGCCGGAAGGATATTCACAACATTCCGTAGAAGTTTCATACTACATTGTACTGCCTCTTACGTGAGTATGCTGACCGAAACAAGCTTGATATCATAAGTTCTAACATCCCCCAAGACCTTGCGACTGCTTTCTCAGAAATTAGTTTTCCTCGAAGTTCTGAAGAACGTTCTGGAGAGCTGGGGGAGACTACCATGCTCAACCCATAGATTTCCACATCAAAAGACAACATAATTATCCCAGAGAAGTAACGTAACGTTACAGGCATACGGCTTCACGCAACCACCCGGATGCCGACCTGAAAGCCGGAAGCTAGTGATCCGAACACTGCTCAGTGTTTTATCTAAGGCCCTTGAATGCGAAGCCTTATGCATCTGGGGTACGGAAAGTTATGATGGATACCTTGGATTTTTCCGAGGTCCACGCAATGCTTTTGCGGCAGCAGGAATGTCGTCCAGTCGATGGAAAAATTGAAGATCTATTTTGTAATCTCGTTTGAGCTGGCGAGCTTCAGTGCTATTGCTTTGTTGTGGGCGCTCGCGTCTTATTGGCCTGTTTCGATACGATTGGTGCCGTGGTATGAATGATGTTGATTTTCACAGGAAGATATCCGCCAGCTTCGGCTTCTGCAAGCCACGGTATCTCTACCTTAGGGACGTGCTTCCTGACAAAATCCATCAACGGAGAAGCGGCCGGTGCTCCGTCCATCAAGCCGACAATGCCAACACGTGGAATTCCCAAGGCAGCGCTCAATCTTTTTTCGGCTCCTTTTGGTAAAACCACTAATTTGATATCTTGAGATGATGTTGGTGCTAGTGACGCAGCTTTAATAAGCATGGGAAGATGGGAATGCATGATAGATGGTTGATCCGAGCGAGAGACGAAGACAGCCACAAGCGACTTGGTCGTGGGAGAAGTCTGAAGACCATTGCTGTGGGCTGTGGGTGCCTCATTTACTGCGCAGGTTATGCCTGGAGTGGCCATGAAATGTCTTGAGGTCGCAAGAGCTTCCAGATGGCGGTTTGTCGAGTTGAAGCCAACAGTCAAATAATCTAGGAGTTCAAGATCTGGTGATGTGTCTACGGCGTATGGCTGGTGATAGACAAGGTTCACCTCTTGCTCTGTGTTTGATTCTTCATGTACTCCGTCTCTCTTTCGCTTTTTCGCTCGTTTGCCTTGTGAGCGATTCGTATATCTCAACCGCTGATCGCCGACTGGGCTGAGCAAGCTACAATGGAAAGTCTCGATCAGCAAGGTTCTTCACTTGCCGCTCCGGAATGTTCAGTCAGTTAATGATCATGGCACTTAGAACCCGGAATGGGACTGTAACAAACAGGATAGTGCATTAAGAGATTATGCATTTGCATGAGAGGTAATTTCAGCAGATTTTTAACCAAAGCAGCGGTTTCTCGATGTCTTATTACCATGAACCAGATGGACCCATGGGACTTCATAGCAACCACATGAAGAGAGCATTTGCGGGACTCGCACAACAAGTACAGACCTAGCGAGCAATTCTAAAGCAACCGTAGAATCATGTTCAGATAAGATCGGCCTTACCGCTCAAGTTAGTCGACAACCAAAAGGAAGGATGTGCCCCAGGTATACCATTTCACTCTCGTATAAGGTGTCTCCAGCGCGAAAACGAGCTTTGGTTTCTTTGCGAGATCCTCTGACTGGTTCTTCTTAACCATTGTTCTCTAGGTCCTCCCGTAATGAACCACAGAGTACATAGCAAAGGGATGTAGCATATGCGAAGCAGCGTATATCTTTTTGAGGGTAAGGTGTGTCTTTGGACAAACTTACGACAGGTACGGTAAGGTGGAGTACATAAGCTACCCACGTGATGCTTTCGTCTCTGGCTTGTGAAAGGGACTTGCCAGGATGGCACGGACACTATCTTATCTTAGCTTAGCGTATGACGCACAAACTTCAATCAAACACTGATACTAAAAATCACCCATACAACCCCTGCCTCGCCACTTCGGACTCCTGAGACTCCTGAGGTGTTCTATGTCGAGATGATAATACACCTTAGCAGCCTACCTCAATACACCTCAATTAAGAGAGTAAGATCTACCCTGCAAATCACTTTGAGCACACTGTTGTTGCAGCCTCGTGGTGTTGGTGTATTGAAGCTAGTGGCTAGTGTGCCCTGATACGGTAGCGTGTTCTGCCTAACACCTTCATCCTTGTCGTACACCAATCCATCACTTATCACTTTATCCGCCCACCTCAACGCCCGAGCTTCTCTACAGCACTGAGACTTGTTTAACGGCAACCACCACATTACCCAAGGAGGCAGCTTTGCTCGGCTTGAATTCGCTCTTCGTCCGCAGCTTCCGTTTCGTTCTCCTTCTTCACACTCTGTGTTCTTGGCAAGAACAATGTAATGGAATCAGTTTCGGTAGGTTCACCGTGCACGCCCAGCCGTGCAACTTCTGCCGGGCCTAGCCCACCACGTCGAAATCCTATGGAAGACGCCGATTCATCCGTTACAAGGAAACGACCACGCCTGGACAGCGGAAGTCTGGCCCACACCAGCATGTCCGCCGATAGGTCAACAGCTACTCCATCTGGAACTGAAACCAGTCAAGATGTCCTGTTACCAGCACATGATGACAGCTCATCCTTGGCTGGTGAGCAAGAGAACTCTTTACATGGTGCTGATCGAACGCCAAGTAAAGTCACCATAAATGTCCGAGATCGCGGTCAGCGGAGCTCACCGCCCTTGCCTGTTACCAATGGCGCTGGCGTGGCCTCGTCGCGAGGCAGAGGGGATTCATCCGTTTCTCGGCGGGCAGGATCTCCTCGGAAGGATGACTCTCCCTCCTCGAATGTTATTTCAGTATCGTCCTCTCCCACCCGGAGCCCGGAGATAGAGATTGCTGAAGTTGAGGACATGAATGAGGAATTCCGGGAAACGAGATGGAGGCCTTTGGTGAGCCTGGTGGATGCCAAGGATACACAGGGTGCTCTTCTAGACGCCTTTCCATTTTTAGACCGGACCCGAGATCTACGGCAGACTGTCGCTTTGATTGCCCAGGCGTTCGAAAAGAGTAAGTCATAGACTCCCCACATTGATAATACCAATTGCTGATGACCTTCAAGATTCTCTTGAGGATGGCCGGCTGTTCAAGGAACTTGCTGATTGGATCGAAATGTACTTACAAACCACGGAGCCACACACTTCCCAATGGTGGAGCATGTACCTCGAGGAGCGCGAATTCTGGGAAGACCTCCCCAGTATAATCGAAAGTCTTGTGCGTCGAAGGTGAATGTCCTTAATCCTATTCGAGTCTTCGGCGAGCTAAGCAGCATCAGCAGCTCAAGATATGGAACAGCTATGGTACTGCCACCGAGACCCGACGACAATCCAAACACCCTCCAACACTTCCAAAGCTTTCTTATTGCATTTGCAGGCCTGGCATCGAGAATGGCGCAGATAGACTGCCAGACGTTAGAGGACTACGCCGATGATCTCAAAGCGGTTCCAGATTTAACAGCCCAGCGTTACCTCAATTCTTTAAGCTATCTTGTTTCGTCGACGGGATCCGCACTTTGGAAATCACTGCACGATACGTACAGATACGACTTCATGTCCACGGTCACAACAATCATGTATCGCTTCGTACAAAAGCCCTCGGACGGATTTCATTATGTACCACAAATAATCAAGGGTCTCCTCGATCGATCGCAGGCAACATCAAGTGTGACCCAAAAACTTTGGCCACCTCTCAAGTTAGTAATTAACCTGATGCAACATTACAATTTGCTGCAGGAAAGCGACGATGAAGGGTTCAACAGTTCGGCACACAATTTCCAGCAACTACCATCCGAGGCTTTCGATCTCTTTCAGGTCGTCGATGCCACGCTCCAGACTTTTGTCAGCAAACAAGTACCAGCCTTATCACTTGAGACAAGCCAGTTCTTTGTGCTACATCTCTCACAACTCTTGATGAGTATAGCTCACGCAGACGAACAATTGGCCGCCTTTATACTTCGCGAAAAGCTTCACGTGATGCAAGAATTCAATAAGACCGATCGTACTATCATTGTCGAATTTGCTTGGAAATTCCAGCTTCTTAAGAAGTGTATCACGGAAGGTCGAATGGAGATACGAGTGCAAGGAGTAGAAACTATGCAACTAGAGCTGGTGGACGCCTTCCGGAAATATGTCCAGCCTTCTAGGCTCAGAGGTGCTCACCCAGTAGCACAATTTCTGTCTGATTTTCTGCTCACCAATAAACTTGTCGAGTATTTCGTGGGCGTCGAGTCCCATTCACAATTGATTGGACGTTGCCCAAACATTGTTGGATTTCTGGTTATCACCAACAGATACACTGAAGCAACCTCAGATGCTATATGGAAAGCAGTGGCTACCAGTCAGGATTCTCGAATCGTCGATGCAATACTCGCCATGTTACAGGGGATTCTACACCTCTCGCAATATCCCACGGTGCTTTATCTAACTAGAAAGCTAGACGAACTACCCATCCATGCATTCGATCCCAGCATGATCATGTATAGCGACCGACTTCTTGACCGGCTCAAGCTCACTTGGAGAGACCAGCGGTCTGAGATGAGGATGGATATGCCACCGTATAACCTGTGTATAAGACTAGTACGTCAGTCTGCGGCTGAAGAATCTCTTCCATATCACAAGAAAAGAGACATCAACCAATTTGCTCTTGGTCAGCTTCAGCATCTTCTGGCTCTTGGGCCTAGTGACGCCGATAGGAAACATATTTACGAGGAATGCATCAACGACGTTGCTTGCCGGACTCGCTTCTCATCCGGTAGTATCTCAGCTCTGAATGCCCTTCTCAGACATAATCCCGAGCAAGATATCCGTTCGTTGTCCAGGCATTCAGATCTCACGAACCTCATAATTGAGGAATTCGCTCACATCATCGAGACCGAGCCACGATCGACGTCTGCTTCTCACACACTTGATGAACGATTGACGGTACGATTGGAACTGTTACAATCTATCATTATCCATATTCCAGACACTATTAGTCCTGAGTCTGGGCAACGGCTTTGGAACGTCATGTTCGGTCCCCGAGCACTAAGTGATCGAGCTCGAAACTCTGCATGGCATATGCTTGGAAGAGCTTCTCGTGTCTGTGTCACAGAGAATTGTTTCATCGACCGTTGCATAAGCGAGTACCTCCCACAGCTAAATCCTCTCTTTATTACGATGGGAATCTTGTCATTTGTGGAGCAAGTTACGCAGTATGAGTCACGACTGGCTCACTCACGGGCAAACGAAGAGCAGCATCAGATCAGAACCATAGGAACTGAGTTACTCTGGCACTTATCTCTCGTCGCTCCTCCGGATACCATTGAGCACAAGACCATCTATATGCTTGTCGCGCTGTACTTAGACTCTCCAAGAATCCAGTTTACGTCACAAGTGGATATTGAAGCAATGCATATTGAACTAGTGGAACGTTGCATCCGCCAATTGATTGGAGCTGCCTCCAAATTAAGAGCATTTACAGATGGTACTTCAAGTGGGGAGGACGAACCGATGGTGATCGTGGCGTCCGAAGGAGAAATTCAAGTCCAGCGGCTTAATTTTACTCGCTCTCTGTTGATTTTAAGGGAATTCGTCCAGGGTGTACGGTGTCGTCCTCTGCACAGCCCGTTCCCGCCCGCGAGGCTGCAAGTCCCACGAGATGTTGAGCATATCAAGGGCGATACCATCCGTATTCGCTACCAATCGTTCAGCGGTGGTACTAACACTGGTATTCATTCCATTGATGTTGGCGAACTTGAGACCATTGGCGATTTGTCCCACCGTTTAGTCAAGCTAACAGGATTTTCAAGATTCATTGCCATTGCAGGAGGCCAAAGGATAGATCTTACAAGTAGTTCGCAGTTGACGCTTCGAGACATGAAATTCGACCAAAAAGGGCTTCTTATCATTAAGAAAGCCCATGATGCCGAGTCATTGCCAGATTTAGGCCCTGCACCTAAGCTTAGGCCTTTGGAAGTTGAAGTTATGGAACATTTCTCAGAACTATATGAACTTCTTGACATGGAGGAGATGCTCGCGAAAGAGGTATAGTACAACCAATTCGACAGGATCAGCCCAAGTTTAATTGTCTCTAGGTATTTGAATTCTTGATTGCTTTTCCGCCGCACGCAAACATTACGAAAATTGTCTGTTCAAAGGACGTTTCGACGGAAACTGCATTTCCTCAAACTTCGCAGTTCAAGATACTGTACTCTGTATACGCGCTCAAACTTTGTCTAGTTCACCAGCTACGGAATGTCAGCATATGCCCCAGAAAACTACGAGCAATGAACCTCACTAACGTGTTACAGGGCACCACAAACGAAGCTTTCGTATGTCACGGTGTGCAGCTTCTAGCTCTTACTTTGACAGGCGCCGGAAAAACAAGTACATCGATCGACGCTGGGACTGACGTTTCGACCGCAGTAGGCTTAGTAGATTGTTTGCTGACATTCTTAAAGGGTTCGTATCCATGCCAAGTCTTCTCTCGATCAAATGTTAACACCTTCCATTCTATAGAAGCCGTTTCACCGGAAGTTTCCAGTACATTTTTCTCAGATGAAGCAGCACTAGTCGAACGTCTCCTATCATTCATCACCTTCGCGCAGTCGGGTACGAATAGCAACCTGGGAATTGAGTTGGTGCGGAAGAGCTTTGCCGTTATTCTTGAGGCGTCTCTACACTGCAGCAAAGTCTGGATCTACTTCAAGCGCACCGATCAAAGTTCCATACCGTTACAACATCTACTCATTGAAGACACAAGACAAGAAATCCGTCAAGGTGTAGCAGATTCTATCCGAGGCATTTGTTGTAGTTTGCCAACGTAAGTTTAAATGTGAGTCCTTACTTTCTTGCGAGTTCTAACTTGATAAAGTAGGCTTGCAAACATACAAGCTCAAGACTTCGTGTTCTACTTTTGGGGGAAGTGTGCTGCCATCATCCCTGAGAGCCTCAAGCATGGGGACAAGTCGCAACAATTCTTCGACGTTACTCTATGTCTTTTTCGAGCAATCGACCATGTCAATCGAGAACACCTAGAACTCGACAGGTTTATTCAGGAATGGAGCGACTTGCTCCTGAAACACATACATACCGAGGTTTGTCGGATAATTAGCTCATCGAAATATATCACTAACGATGGACAGTTCGCTGGTCGAGAAAGCATTGATTGGGTTGTTTTGGGCATATCAGGACTCCTGCACTGGTGCATCCAGCTGACAAAGTCATCAAAAAAGACGCAGAAGATTAGGTTTGCCATCCTGCTATGTTCCGTAACGAAGTGTTTTAATGTATCCCAGCCATACCCTTTCGGAAAGACTATTTCGCGCCCACCTTTTCCCAGAAATCGCAATTCCGACCGGTGATGCACCGACCACTGATCGAGTGCCGACACTCCACAGCCAAACTCGACAAGAAATTTACGCTATCATCTTGGCATTGAGCAACGACATCATAGGCTACCAGAGGCTGCTGAATCTTGTCAGAGAACTGCTGCCCCAAGGTGAGGAGAACTCTCACGCTTGGACGTGGGGTATTGCTCAAATCTCAGAAGACTACCAACTCGAGCTGAATTGGAATTTCAGCCGCTCGAAAAGCATACGATCTCCGGTTGGGTATCCAGGTCTACGTAACCTCTCAAACACGTGCTATATGAACTCTATACTCACCCAGCTTTTCATGAATGTGAGCTTCCGTGGGTTCATACTAAATACAAACATTGCCGACGGCAACTCGTCTCAAAGGCTTCTATCGGAGACGAAGAAACTATTTGCTTTCATGCAAGAGAGCATACTTAGGTCAGTTGATACCCAAGGCATCGCAGACTCCGTCGTCAACTACGAAAACACCCTCATCGACGTCTCCGTACAGATGGATGTAGACGAATTCTACAACTTGCTTTTTGATAGATGGGAGAGCCAGATATTATCCGATGAAGGGAAGAAACGTTTTAAAAGATTCTATGGAGGCCAAATCGTGCAGCAAATAAAGTCTAAAGAATGTCCCCATATCTCCGAACGGATAGAACCTTTTTCAGCTATCCAGTGCGAAATTCAAGGGAAAGCAAATCTGATGGAGAGCTTGAACGCTTACGTTGGTGGAGAAGTTATGGAAGGCGGTAGGTACATCCTCAACAATGAAAGGTATTACAAAGGCACTCTATTAACTGCCAATCAAAGATAACAAATACTCCTGCACCTCCTGTGGCTCCTACGTTAATGCTGTCAAGAGGTAAGTCTCTACAGCCTTATCGCTTAGGTTTACTAACGCAATTCAGGGCTTGCCTCAAGGACATCCCTGATAACTTGATATTCCACCTGAAGCGATTCGATTACGACATCAGTACCGGTATGCGAAACAAGATTAACGATAGATTCGAATTCCCAGAGCAAATCGACATGGCGCCATATCACGTTGACTTCGCTAAAGGCTCGAAGGTGCCCACCTCGTCTGACATGTTTGAGCTCGTGGGCATCCTCGTGCACAGTGGGACTGCGGAGTCTGGCCACTACTACTCATATATTCGAGAGCGGCCAGTCGACTCTCATCAAAGTCAGACCTGGGTCGAGTTCAATGACACAGACGTTTCTAGGTTTAATCCAAAGAACATTCCGGATCAATGCTTTGGTGGCGAAGGTGAGGCTTCCCCTTACTCGTCGACGTGCTTCCCCAAAGCCTGGAACGCGTATATGCTATTCTACCAGCGGATTATTGCTATGGATGTAGAATTTGAAAGACATCACCCTGCCGCAATCGATATTCCTGTCAAAGAAGCGATCCCGCTGGACATTGTAAAGTCGATAGCGGTACAGAATGAGTTCTTTATTCGCAAGTACTGTCTCTTTGATCCTGCACACGCCGCTTTTGCGCGATGTTTACTGGAACAGCTTCGCCACGTCACGAAAGGCACTTGCTCAGATGACCACTCTATCGAGCAGGAAGCCATTTGGCTAGCATTGGACCAGCTTGATCAAGTTTTGTCAAGGACAAAAGACTGCGTAGGATTTGACACAATGCTGACATCGCTCTCAAGGGTAATTGGCACTTGTCCTGATTGCTGTAAAATCGCTTTGGACTGGGTGGTGTCGCACAAGCAGTCTCTGCGCAACCTTCTTCTCAGGTGTCCGCATGCTAAAGTCCGCAAAGAATTCTCTGAGATGATCATGACCGGGTTACGATACCTTCGCAGGCACGACACCCGAACTTATGGCTTTGACGTAGATTCAATCGAGCGTGATCTGACCGACGGCAACTTGCCTGAAACCCAAGGGATTTTTCAAGATATGGTGAGCTGTCTCAGAGAGCTGTGGGTGCACATGCACCAGTCCATTCGAGCATGGGACGACTATTTCGGTTTACTGACTGACATGGCTAATCTGGGCGCGCCTGAATCTCACGTAGTGCTTCGGGAGGACTTCCTGAAACTCTGCCTAGAGATACTCATCATCGAGAATACCCAAGCCAATAGACTAAGGAGGGAATTCCCACATTATGTGAGCTATGTTCGCCTCCTCGAGAAAGGGCGCAGGTTTTCTTACCTCAGACTTATCGAGCTTGTTCGCGATCTACTGGCCCGGATTGATCTTGAACGGCAACCGTCAGATATTCAACATCAAGACCGTCCAATGGTGAATGGGAAGATGGGATTAACACATGCCGAAGAAAGCTACCTGAGGTTTGGAATGGTAGATGGGAGGGCGAGGACCTTGATTTTTCTTGAAAAAATCATCAGCTTAGATCAAAACCCCGTGGCTGTAAATGATATCGTTCGACAGATGGTACTCGCAGAACCAAAGGTTGGCTTGTTTCCAGATATCTCGAAAACGATCTTGAGCGGTGTCAACATTGAACCTGCCTCATTGGCTGGCCCATTCCTTTCGGCTGCGATTACCTTCTGCGAGGTGTGTCCTCATACAGCCAGCGCGAAGGACATGATATTGGGAATCGCTAGTGAGGTTGAGACTATAGGCCTCAATGGGGGCCAAGAGCACTTGGAGTTCTTCGTCAAAGCACGTCGGATTCAAAATCTTCGGTTTCAGAGAAATCCACAGTTCTTTCATCGTATGGTGTTGCACAACATACCACGCTGGGCACCAGCTTTGATCATGTACTGGGAAGAACCGGTCAGAATCGGCACCATTGAGCTACTGAGGACACTTGTATTTGATCGGGACCACCGTAATATGGATAACGAGCAAGAAGCAGAAGAACTCGAGAGCGTTGCTAAACAGCTCTGCGCAGCATGCGTTAAGCGTATACAGGACGTTTTTGTCCAGCAGCAGAAACCTGTTGAGAACAAAAATGTGGAGAACGTGACCCAGGTTATCAGGCACTGTCTTCAAAATTACTATTCGACGGATCCTGGCGAAGACGACCATGATTCGATCATAGAAGCAGAAAGTAGGTCCCTATACAGCGTTCTAACCTTGCAAACCTCGCTAACTTTCTCTATTAGCTATTCTTGATGCGCTTCAGCAATTGACCGTTTCCGACGCAGACGAGGCAAATTCCGGTTAGTCCCTCAACAAGGCACCTTTTCGGAACATTGACTAAAATTGATTTTCAGACACATGGAACAACCAAGACTCGGATCTTCCGACCGACTCGGAGTCGGAAAACATAATCGCATCCCCTTGATTATAACCACCCATAGCGACGGCGTACTAAACGAAAATTATGACAGATTGACTTTTTCTAGGGGGAAAATAGCGATAACTCAACGGGACCAAGAAGCACTGAGCAAGGCGTAAGAGAAGGACATGCCTCATTGAAGGCCAGCATCTGGGGAAGGCGTTACAGGGGCGAAACGAGGAAAATAATAGAGTATTTGGGCATGAGCATTCGGGTTTGGGAAGAGAGACTTGTAGGAAATTCAAGCTTGAGGTCTTGGAGTGTTTCCTTGTACTCATTTTCTCGGGAATTCATGTCCCCCTATTTCTTTTATTCTTAATCAACGTTTTACGTCCTCCGAAATTTCAAAGGGATGTTGTCTACAACGTTGATTAGAGACATAATCGAATGGGCTTGGTTCTCCCGAGGTGTTCGAACTTACCTTATGCTTCAGTGTCATGGATCTCCTATATCAAACCCTGTCCATCTCCAACGGCCAACATAAAAGCTCATCTCGTAATTCCCCCCATCCGCAACCTCATAAAAAAGAGCCGCAAGCAGCATCATCCCCATCTCTGTCAAATATGTACAACGATTCGCCATCCGGCTCTCCAAACTAGCCTAAGGGGGAAAAAGCAAGAGGTATGGAACATGAGCCTGTCCACATGGCTAGATACTTGAGATTAGGGGGGTTTTTAGAATCGGGCTGGAGATGTTTACGGGCGTGGTGGAGTAGTCGTTGTGGGCGGTTGAGGATAGATTGGCTTTAGTGTTGTTCCGTGGTTCGCGAAGAAGAATGTCGTAGTTTGTCTGAAGGGCGAGTTGGTTTGACAGGATGGTGCGAGGAGTGGAGAGTACTGTAGAAGAAATGATGGTATGTATGAGAGGTTGATCCGTTGAGCTATGTGGAATAAACGAGCGAAAGCCTGTCTTGCGCCAAGCTGTAAGTAGACAAGCGGTTCATGGTAATGAAGCATTGTATAGACGGTAAGCATGTGTAGCTTAAGTACACTAAGTGCCAATAGCCATGTAGGGATTTTACTGGATGATTTTGTACTAAGGTCCAAATCTGCCTACCAACCCTCACTCCTCCCCCCCATCAACAGCCTCATCATCTGAAGACAGATCTTCAACACCCTTTTCCACATCCACAGCCTTCGGGGCATCAGGCAGTGCTCGATTCGTAGCCGCAATGCCCAGAGAAGATACGTAAAGCATCTGCGTGGACGTGAGATTATCAATAGAGGCGAAGAATGAGTGGAAAGTGTGATCGCGCTCTTCCTCGCGAAAGATCCTCTCATAAATCTCGCGCTGCTTGAACTCCTCCATTTCCTTTTGGTGTTTTGAGAAGTCGATGCTGTCGCGTCCAAACTTTTCTAGCTGCTCGTTGTAGGTGTCGAATACGGGTCTTTCCAGGAGCAAGCCTAACCCCGGGGCTTTCGGGATACAAATTCTTTCTTTGCGAAAGCTTTCTCCCATTATTTCCATGCCGCATCCGCATCTTACAACCATCGCGGTCATGCTCACCATTTTACGTATCTGGTGCATCATGAAGCTCTGCCCATGGACTTTTAGAGATAGCCATTCGGTATTGTTGAAGACGATCGTAGTGTCGGAGACGGTGAAGGTGCGGATAAAGCGTTTGGCGCTGGCGTCGCGGAAGGTCTTGCCGACGGTGTAGTTGTGGTAGTTGTGAGTGCCGATGTAGTGGGTGAGGGCGGAGCGGATGCGGGAAATTCTGGTAGGCTCGATGCGGTAGGCATTTCTGGCTGTGAGGTATGCGATCTTGAGGGATTTGATGGCGGTCTCGAGGGGAGATGGTTCGTTAGTATCAGAGGGTTTCGAAGCGTTATTGCTGATTTCAGAGTCCAGGCTGTCAGGTGAGACCGGGGTTTCCAAAGGAGCGTCTTGTTGCTCCAGGGTGGCCTTGTCATTCGAAGGATTGTCGGCCCTTACTGTGCCTTTGTTTTCAGGGTCCATACCACGATTGGCTGCGTTTTTCGGCCGGATCTGGCCGTTCCCCTCCAAGACGTCGTTCGCTTCTGATGACTCTGGTTCCAACGATTCCATGCCTGAACTATATAAAGCTTGTAGCACTAACGATCGGGTGGATGGATCAAGCTGTTCGAGAACGGGCTTGATGTATTTTTCTTCTACCTTGTTCCAAAACGTCAAGACCTCGCTCTGCCGTTCCCGAAAACCCTCAAGATCTTCCACCTCCTCAGCAAGCGCTACTATCTGCTTTCCAAGGAAGCTCTCAGGATGTGGTGGGAGAAAGCAATGAGTCGGTATTAGGTACTCATATATTCTCGAGTCACAGAATTGATAGGCGCTGAAGCTGCTATTCGTTCTTGATATGCCAAATACTCGTATTTGGGGTGATAGATGAGAGTTGATCTTCTGGACTATATTGGCGTCTTCCACAATAAGTTTGAGAGAGATGACGTTGCCAGCAGCATGTACACCTTTATCTGTACGAGCGCACCGAACGAGGGAGGATTTCATCGGGTCATCGGCGTTGGCTTTCGAGATTGCTCCAGCAGCGACCATGGCAGCGAATAAGTCACCCTCAATAGTCTTCTCATTATAATTCCTGTGTTTGATCAGGACATGTAACTCCATAAAGATCTCCTAATCTAGCGATTGCTTACAGCTGCATTCCCTTATATCCACTGCCGGAGTATCCTATCAAGACTGCTACCTTCCGCTTGGGCTGCTTGACTTGACCCTCGATTTCTTCCTTCGTAAACTGGGTGGCATAGATAGGTAGGTCACTCCCTACCTCACCGTCGGTTTTTCGACGTTTGGCAGCTTGCTCGTTTCGGGTTCTCCTATCGACTGCATTGCGACTTGATTAATTAGTCCAGGGAGAGACCAGGGCTTATCGTTGTTACACACCTCCATTCCGCACGCCCCATATCTTTCTTCCTCTTGCGTCCACCTTGCTCTCCTCGTCCTCCTGAGCTTCCTCGACTACGCCCACCCCTCCCTCCACGTACAAACCTCTCCTCCCCATGACCGTTCTCTGTCCTAGGTTGTTTTGGTGAAGGCGGAGAAGCCATTGAGGCTTGGTCTGCCTTTTCAACGCTTTGTGAGAGAACTGAAGGCATACTCGTGTCGTCCATATTGCAGGACTAAGTAACATGAATATCAAGAACGGAGTACTGGCACGACTAATAGCGGGTCCGAGAGTTACCTAAGCGGCAGGGCGAGTAGGGCTGAGGCTCACGCTAGCTAGCCGAGTCGGCGTATCGTACAGTACTCTCTAGTGAGGTGGTTTGGCAGAGGTAATCCATCGCATTCCATCCCACACAATATCCAGCGCCGGTCCACTGGAATTGTACCTCGTTCTACTAATTCTACTTCTGATCTCGCAGAACTATCGTTGACTATTTTCTATTCCATCTTCCCCATCTACTCAGCTCGATAGCTGTGGCCAGGTGGACGATGCCCTTCCTTTCAATCTACATTCCTTAGGCACCTACCTAGGTATTGCCGCTGTCGCAACACCTTTGCGTCAATCCTACGGTATATCCAGCATAACCAGCTATGGACCTTGCAAAGACTCTCATCCGGAGCGTTGTGCGAGCCTTTTACGAGACGAGACATGTGCTGGTGATAGATGCTCTGATGATACATTCAGCGTTAGTAGAGATCACCGTCACTATTGTAGGGTGTTCCTGAAATGGTTAGCATAGTCTTCCTAACGAGGATCTGGCGCTTCTTCTGGGCATGCAGCAGAAGGACCTTCGTAAGCTCTGCGGGAAGTTGAGAGAGGACAGACTTTTGGCAGTGTCAGTCCTTCCTCTCTTGACACGCCTGACATCGGCTCACTTCTTATCAGACACTCGCGCCAAGAGACTCGTGAAGGCCAGCAGCGGCCCATCAATAAAGACTATTACTACATCGACTTTCACGCCACTATCGATGCCATCAAATATCGCATTTTCAAACTTACCCAAAAGGTCAAAGACATGTACAAACCCAGTGAAGAAAAGAAGGACTACCACTGCCCTCGCTGCAAATCCCAATGGACTCAGCTAGAAGTCCTTGACAAATTTGGCCCCATGGGCTTCCTCTGCCACCGCTGCGACGGTATCCTCGAGCGAGACGAGCGAGCCGCCGGAGACGCAACAGGGCATGAAAAGCAAAGCAAACTCATGGGTCAGTTGGAAATGCTACTGAAACTCCTGCAGCAGATCGACTCCGAGGATATCCCGTCTAATGACTTCGAAACCGCCTTCTCCGTCGCCGTCCCTGTGAAAAGAAACGAAGACATCAACCCTACTCGCCTAACGGCTCCCTTGGAGCCCGGCAGAGCCCCCCCTACCGCCGTCAAGGGCATTATTCAAACCGTGATCCAGCCCCTCGAGATTTCGGTTACCACAAGCTCCGAGCGCACAGCAGCCGAACAGGCAGCCGAAGCTCGGCGCAAAGCCGAAATTGCCGCGCAAAATGTTCTGCCGGTTTGGCATACCGCTTCCACCGTCACGGGTGAGAAAACCGATCTTGGTAACAAAGACCGCCAATCTCTGACCAACGGCGGTGGATCCAACTTGCTCAAGGCCGAGGAAGACGAGAAGAAAGGCAGCATCGTAGTGGATGACGAGCTGACGGCTTATTACACGGAAATGCAAAAGGAGAAGGAGAAGGAGGCGCGGGAGGATCGGGAGGCGGACGAGGAAGACGAAGAGGATGATGATGACGATGAGTTCGAGGACGTGGGGATCGGAGGCGAAGCAGTGGCCACGCCAGAGAGCTCAATATCCGCCACTGTCAACGGGGTGAAAGAGGCATTGGTCAACGGGAAACTCAAAAGGGAACTCGAGAGCGAGTCAGGAAGCAGCGCGCCTGCAACGGGTACGTCGACACCTGCGGGATCGCAGCTTGTGATCGAGGACGAGGAGGGGCCTGCGACGAAGAAGGTCAAGCTTGAGGCGAACGGAGTTGGGGCTGCTGCGACGGTGGGAACAGTGGCGGAGAAGGATTCAGATGAGGACGAGGCGGAGTTTGAGGATGCGTTGTGAGCATGGATCTCTGGGTGTATACCCCGACATACTAGGTAGGTAGGATGAAGTGGTTACTTCGAGTGGCTATTAGGATACCCGTTGAATGCTCTTCTACTTCCCTTGCGCAGTGGAAACCCATATTGCGGTTTCCGACAATGTTCTCGTGAATGGCCATCTAGATACCCGTTTCACACGTTATACACAACACCTTGTCCCACCCCCTTTTGCGCTTCGAGCTCCGACCCATGCTGCTATCAACGTTTGGAAATCAACTCCAGAGTGGAGGTGCGAAAAGACACTGGACGGGTGGAGCTATATAGATTATGTATTATTAACATCTCCCTTCTAGATGGGCTTTTCTGCGTTATGAGCAAACAATCGAAGATTATTGACCCAGGTATCCACAATGCAAGAATCCACCGCTTCTATACCAGGGGTTTTGCGAACGCCGCGCTTCGTACGATCAGAGAACAGGAGGACGGATATAGATGACTGGGGAAGATTGTATACCGTGGACCAAATGGAAAACGTGAACATCGCTATTACCTGAAACACCACCCCCATCCAAGTCCTCACCTTCTCCCCCGCCTCAAAGAGCGCCAAAAACCCAGAGCAGCGCACCGAAAACGATACCGATACTCGACCCTTGCGCCTCAACCCTATTCCCCGCCGCCTTCTTCGTCGTCTTCGCGGTACTGCTCGAACTCGCCGCACTACTCGTACTGCTCGGCGAACTCCCAATATCGCTAACCCCAAAACTGCTCGCCCCCGGCGTCGGGTCCGAAGTGCTAAATGAACTGACTGAGCTTGGTAAATCCTCGGTATACGGCACCACGTTCCCGCTCAGCGTGCTGCCTGGTAGCACGGCCGGCTGGGTGGGCAGGGAGGGCTGAGGTTGGGCTTTGGTGGCATTGTAGTCGAGAATGTTGTCGACGACGTGGAGGACGCCGTTGGAGAGGAGGATATCCTGCTGTAGGACGCGGGCGGAGTTGACAAAGAGCGAGTTGGAGGCGAAGGTGACGGTGAGTTTGCCGCCCTGGCGGGTTTGCAGCTGGGTGCCGTTGATGAGGTTGGAGGTGTAGCCGACGGGGTGGCTGCCGTTGACGATGTGGTAGTTGAGGACGTTTGCGAGCTCGGCGGTGGACATGGTGGAGAGGGAGGAGCCGAGGGCGTGGAAGGCGTCGTTGTTGGGGGCGAAGATGGTAAGGTCAGGCGCGGTGTTGAGGGAGTCCGAGAGGGAGGCGTTGGTGATGGCGCCGCCGAAGGCGGTGAGGTTGAATTGGGGGGCTGTGTTGATGATGTTTAGGGGGGGTTGGAGGAAAGTGTCGATTACGTGGACGATGCCGCCGCTGAATTTAAGGTCCTAAAACAGCAACATTAGATTGACTAGAGTGGGGGAGGTCTGCTTTCCCGGCGCTTGAGGGCTTACAGGAGTGACCAAGGTTGATCTCGAACCTAGCCCGCTGGTAAAGACATTGACGTTGCCCGCTTGCTGGACGCCTCCAACGACTTGCCCGCCCGTAACGTTGGTGTACGTGGAGTTCTCGAGCCACGACGATTCGAAGAGAAAGCTACCATTGAACGAGCTAGCAGGATGTAGGCCCGGAAGCACGTGGTATTGCAAGACCGATCGTATCACACCGCTGTCGTTGGCTGTAAACGCAGGGCCGAGAGTCGAGTAGGGGATCTTTTGGAAGGCATCGTTTGAAGGACAGAGGACGGTGATGTCGTGTTGGAAGGAGAGGTTCGCATAGAGGTCTCGATACGAAGTCAGGAGAGTGGTATATTCGGTCAAGTTACTGTTGCCGTTCAACAACCCCGTGAGATCCTGTGTTTTTTGCTGGGCCAGAACAGTGACCGCCGAGGACGCGACAAGGGTAGCGAGTGTGAAGCGCATACTGAGAGCTGTAGATACAAACGAGAGGACAGAGAAGTAAAGCCAACTCCTTCAGATGGAACAACTGCATACAACCGACAGAGCAGAGTAGAGTAGAGTAGAGCAGCGAATGAGCGAGAAGAAGAGGAGATGAAAAGGTAAAGTTAGGATGGGTAAAGCCAGCAGAAAAGAGTTATCGTGGAGTCCAATTCGGGACATGGGATGTCGGCACTGTCGATCCCCGATCTGGCTCCAGTTCCTGCACGACAACACACCGTAGGGCTAAATTAGGATGCACAGGGGGGCTTAATACTGTAGCTAGGCTAGAAAGGGACGCGACGCCTAAGGTACCTAGCCATATCCCCCCCTACTAGAATTCAACATTAGCTGCTACAGTATCTACCTGTTTATCATGTGGAGGCCTTGAAGCATGCCCATTTAGTACTGCAGTCTGTGCGGAGGTAGTTTAGCGAAGTGCTTGTTTGTCTGTTCAACTATTTGCTTTCTTCTATAACCAGGCTGTACCTCCGTGCTCTCTATCGGCTACAGAACCATGCAACCACGGGCAGTATCCTAGTCGGCGAGGTTGATGGGTTGTCACTTGTCATCTAGGCTACATTCCTATATCAAAGTCTTGTGAAGTCTGTGACATAGTGGGTTATATTGTGATTACCTCAAGGTAGCGACAAGAAACAAAGGCGCATGACCGGCTCGGTGGTGTAGGTAAGTTAGGCTGGTTACCACTCGTCGAGCCCGGCCGGAGTCAGAGTGCTCTTTTGTTGGCTTCTTTTCGGTCGGAATGTAGCTTTTGGTTGTTTGGCATGGATATTATTTACCTATGCCTAGCTTGTAAAGCACGTATAGATATCGACATGTTCTATGTTCTGTAATACATGCCACTCAACGCATCTAAATCAGTGCCTGCCCTCTGAACATGCCTTCTTTGACTTCCCTGACCACGTCTCTCCGGTCTGCTTTCCCCACAAGCACGATTCCCCTTCCTCGTCGACCCATCCGCCCCGTCCTGCCAAGCCTGTGAATGAAATCGATGGTCGAATGCGGCACATCGTAGAGAATAACGTGCCTGACCGCCACGGTATCAATACCTCGGGATCCGAGATCGGTAGTAACAAGTACTTTCACGTTGGGCAGATGGCGTCTTGGAGGAGGTGAAGGAGCCACGGAGCGAGTGGCAGGAACATAATTGGATTCCCCTGGCTGAGGTCGCTTTTGCTCGGTTGTAATGGACACGGTTTCTGATGCAGAAGATGTGAAAGAGCCCAGCGTTTCGGCCTTGCGCGCTTCCGGCGTATCTCGGTTCAGGGCAACAGCATCAATGCCTTTTGATATGAGATAGTCGGCCACTTCTTGCGTCTTCTCGCGCTCGTTGACAAATACCAGTATCCGCTTGACGTCCACTTGGTCTACCTCGGAGCCGCCAGTAGCATGGCTAATGACATTTTCAGCTGCTGCTTTACCAATGGACCAAATGGTGTCTGCGCAGGCCAGACTTTTGTTTCCCCGGTAAGGTTCCTTTTCCACATCGATTACGCCAAGTACAACACGCCGAGGGATTGCGTGGAGATTAGGCGTAACAAGCCGGCGCATATCCGGGAACCGTGTCCGAAGATACGAGTCGAGACTACGGGGAATCGTTGCCGAACAAAGGATAAGCTGACGTAAAGAAGGCGTTGATTTATCGATGATTATCGACGTCGAGGGAGCGAAGGAGCGGTCAAGTAGGGAGTCCGCCTCGTCGATAATGAGGTGTGAGACGCGGCTCAATATGTTAGGATCAGCTTCGGCAATACTCGACAGCAGATGAGGTGTGGAGATCACAACGTCGACGCCAGTAGGGGCGAAAAGACGGTTTCGGATTACACGACCAGTATATGCGGAAGAGATAAGGGCTGAGCGGAACTTGACCTTATGCGACAGGGCTTTTGCAACGTTGCCGACCTGTGTCACGAGTTCGGATGTGGGGACGAGAATTACCGCACGAGGGCGGCCACTTGTAGGATGAGGTTGATTCGATAAAGGCGGCGCCTCGATTTCTAGAGAATTGTTGTTCGTCCGCTTTTCCTCCTTTAAAGCTTTGGCATGGGCTTCTATGTCTGCATCGCTGACCTCTGCTCGTTTGATGGCATCCAGGACCGGTAGAAGATAGGCCAGTGTCTTCCCCGAGCCAGTTTCAGCGGCGAGTAAGATCTGCTCCATCCCCTCGCCCTTGGCTTTCCATGATCTCCTGCGGCTTCTCCCGTCGTCGCCCAGCAGCGCCGGGATGGATAGACGCTGGATTGGCGTTGGTCTTATATCCACCATACCGGATAGGGCTTGAGTAATTATTGACTCCTTGACGACTGGGAGAAGTGGAAAGTCCTCAAAGGTGTCAATGTCACTAATCTTTCCCTTAACAGCATTTCGATGCCCGTAAGATACCGCACTAAGCGCTCTTTGCATTTTGAGGGCTTTAAAGGTACCAGAACTCCCCCTTTCTCTTTTGTCATGTTGCGGTCTTTCTCTCCCTTCAGAAGACCTTTTGAGTTGAGCTTCTGAGCGGCTGCGTGGCGCTTGACGTATGTCTGCAGATCTTAAATTCATGGCACCAAAAGGACTATTTGTCCTACGCTTGACAGGTCGACCGCTGGGTGCAATCTTCTGTGGAGGGCGTGCAACTTTGGGCGAAAGCGCCATCCTCGACGGAGCGCGGCGCTGCAGTTGCGCCATGGACCTTGTGGGCTGCCATGACCGAAGATGATGAGCCTGTAACGTATTCGAAAAGCTCCGATGCTGGCAGAACAGACACAGCTGTTGTGAGGGTCGTGGCATCGAGACAGCTAGTATCGACACGGATTGAATATCTCTCAGAAAATTTGACAAGGGTACCTGGAGCTTGGACCGTCCGCCCTGATATCTTAGCGCGTCGTCGTTGCCATGTCAACTGTTAGCTTGTTTTGATCTCGCGCCATGTACAGCAGCTCCAAGCAACCAGCTTGTCCCGCGGTCTGCAACATCGAGGCCAGGCCAACACAACTTTGCATACGTACACTCGCATATCACATTAGCTGGTCGCTGTGATTTGATGGTGGTTGTATACATCGGTGTTGAATCAATAACTAAGAGGCTTCGGGCTTGATATCCAAGTCATTCGTTGGTCAGCGCCGTTGTTTATCCTTCGACATCAATCTACAGGAGCAATCCTCGTGTCTTCTTCTGGTACCAGCTACGAATAGAAGCGAATTAAGTGGCGCGCAGGTATCTGACTGCTGCGCATGGTGATCTGTCGTCATGTCTCAACCAGTACGTTTTGTCTGCTGACCACTTGAATCCTCAGTGGGGTTCTTCAGGCACAACAAAGAAAATTGATTCGTGAGGAATAGATCCAACCACTTCGCATACAGAAGAATACGCCCTCATCTTCACCAACGAAAATGACAGGTCCCCCAATGCAGCGGCCGCTTTCTGAGCTCAGCCTAATGTCGCAGAGAAGGAATTCTCCAAGCTATAATCAAAGCACAAAGGTACTATTATACCATTAATAGCAAGACCTTAGGACTGACAGCGACCAAGATATCGGCTTTGAGCGGAGATTCATCGCCCTTTGACCCGTCACCTTTCGCGTCAAACTCTCCACGACTGTACTGGCAAAGTCGGGATACTGGGTCTCCAACGCGATTGAACTCAGAAAATAGGGCACCTGTAGACCAGCGCGACGGCTCTCCATCTCCTGCCAAGCGTTCCTCGATCGAAAATCTAAAACGTGCCTCGAGAGTGAAGAACAGCAACATGTTCGCGCGAGAACACAAGCAAGAGTATGACCCTACCTCGAGCCCAATGATTGAGAGACCTTTAGCATCAGGTAGGCCTCTTAGCGTACAGGTCCAGGGCAACTCCTACGGTGGTAGAGGCCTAGAGGGTTCCCGTAAAGAAGTCTTGCCGAACGGCAGCAAATTTCCGGTCTACAGCCCGCCCAAAATTCCTGTCAAAATGGACGCTTTGCCAGAGCTTTCTCAATTGCCAAGCAAGACTCTGGTCTCGCCTACGAAGTCCTCCATGTCTAGCAAAAGCCGATATGCGCAGAGCCAAGCTTTTGATTCAGAAAACGGCATTTGGTCAGATGATGAAGAGGAGTCTTTCGCTGAGCGTGAACTACCACCTGGCAAATCCCTACACCGTCATGCCAAGAGCGTGACTTTCGATGCTGCGCCACCACAAGTCAACGAGTATGAGATGACTACTCCAGATCCTTCATCAGTCGCCTCGGGCTCCCGGGAGGGGAGCTATGATTCTGTGGACAATGAGGAAGAGGAGAGTTTTGATCGGGGCTCTTCCATTGATCGTGAAGATAGCTTTGATGCGTCGCTCGAAGACACTGATAAAACTCCAGTGGTATTGCCTGAGGACTGGCGATTCATGAGCCCAGCAACAGCGAACGACGATTTGGCTGCACATGTCGAGAACCCGTTTGACCGTGAGCATAGTAGTCCAGCTCCCACTGCAAGACCGTCATCAGCGGTAGATGCCCGTGCGTCGCCTGTTAGAACTGACTCGGCCAATTCGAATGGGGAACGTCGTCCGCTGCCACCACTTCCGGGGCTAAATATGCCAATCTTTTCTCGGCCTCGGTCTGAGTCGAACGGGAGTCATTCAGCCACTGCGGAACGTGTAAGTAGTGCCCAGCGCATACTCCCATCACCTCCTCAACCAGCATCTATCTCCAAGTCCGAAATCCAAGGGATGGGAGGATGCTCTATGTCACTCGAGGATCGCTTACGGTTGATGATGGCTCAGGACGAAGAGAAGGCCAAGAGTCCTGCTGAGGAGCAACGAGAGAGACGCCTCAGACGCGCTCAGAGTAAGAGTCCAGACCATGAGTATGACAATAGGGAAATTGGTGTTCAGATCCACGAGGATGAAGTAGATCACGACGATCTAGCAGATCTTGGGGACTATGAGCGCCCTCCAAGAATTTCAAGAGAATCCATTCTGCGCAAGGTTAAGACTCAACGGGAGCACATGAATGACGAAGAGTTCCGGTTCTCATCTCCAGCCCCAAGTGAAAGCCCTAGCAGACGTCAGCTCAGCGAGATTGATCCGGATACTCCACTCCCATCGTTGGAAACCGAATCATGCATGGACTATGGACCACCGAGCCCCGTGATCAAAAAGGAAGACGATGGTGAAGAGAGTGAGGTTGATGTTTATTCAATACCTGATCTTTACAGTCAGCATCTGGAGGCTGAGTCCTATATGGATGCCATCGAAGGCCGTGAAGCGCTCGAGGAGCGTTTAGGTCAAGTCGCGAGCCAGGCTGAGGATGATAACGAAAGCCATTACTCCAATGATTCAACGATTGAGGATCAACACAAGCTTCAACCAAGTGCTATGACCGGAGAAGAAGGTCTTCCTACTCCTCGAGCGTCGAGTCCCACCCAAACGGAAAAAGTATTGGAGCGAAAGAGCAGCCACCGAATGTCACTTCCGCAATTTGCATCGATGCTAGGAGAGCATGACTTGAGCTTTGGCATGGAATCTTTTTTGACTCCTACGCCACCCTTGAACGAGGAGCCAGTCAAAGCTTCACCACCTCGTGAGCCCTTGGAAGCCTCTACGCCTCCTAAGTCACTGAAGACTAAATCAAGTCTCGACCGCCCTGTCACACCTGAATTACAGCTTGAACCACCAAGTTTCCCAGGCCAGTTCAATGATGAAGCAGAGGAACCACGGACTCCCGATTCTGTGATTCGACATCCTATTTCCGAGTCACCTCCCCCAGACTCCCCAAGCGTCCCAGAGCCAATAGCAACTATAAAAGCTCCTGGTGGTAAACTGAAGACTCGACCTTCTATCACACCCGCGGATATTCGCGCGATGGCAGAGACAAGGCGTCAAGTTAGTGGCGAGATCCCTTCAGTGCCGTCCATTCCTGTACGGCACCAAAATCGCCCATCCGTCGTCATGGAATCATCGATGGTTGATTATTCGGATGATACAACTCGAGACTCAGGCAACGAGACGAACCCAGAACAAATCTCTGCTGAAAATAATATTTTCAAACAGCCTAAGCGCAAGAGCAGCTTAGTACAGCTCGATATTCCTGTCGATGGAGGTGATGGCCTAGGGTTCGGTTTGGACAAGGAATTCGATCGTGTCATTGAGGCCCAAAAGGTGGCGTTCACATTTCCTTCGTCTGATGCGGGTGCCCAGCCCAGATCCCCTGGTTACGCAGAGTACATTGGAGGACAAGGGTTTAAGCCCATTCCTGAATATCGTGCTGACAATCACATTCGTACACAGAAGGGTTACCTTATGAGGCAGAACACCAAGGTAGTCATTGCAAGCAGCGCCTCGCACGAGTCTGCCTCTGATACGAATGATGCCCAAGAGCCATCCGTGAGGGGCACACGTTCTGCAGGGAGCTCTCCCAGAAAGGCAAGCCACACCCAAACCTGGACAACAGAGCCATGGAACGGTAAGGTTAGACGTAAGAGCATTCGACAATCAGGAGGTAGTCCTCAGAAAAAGCCATCGTCGGGGCCTGCGCCTCCATTACCCGGTCAACAGAGCAATGTCGCAAGCGGTTTGGGGAGCGTCAACGAGGATGAGACGATGCTTAATTCCGAGGAAGTAGAAGATGGTGCCGAGAGAGGGAGACTATTTGTAAAGGTCGTTCGGGTTAAAGACCTGAACTTGTCGCTACCGAGAGGTTGGTTCATTCCTCCTATTGACCTTGGTCCTGTAGCTAACATGCTTTAGGCGAGCGTTCATACTTCGCACTGACGCTGGACAACGGCTTGCACTGCGTCACTACTGCGTGGTTGGAGCTTGGCAAGACTGCCCCTATCGGGCAAGAGTTTGAGCTTGTTGTGCTCAATGATCTAGAATTCCAGCTTACCTTGAAAACAAAATTAGAGGAACCCAAAATCAAGCCTATCATCGAATCCCCTACGAAGATCACCAGAACGCCAAAGCCCTCGACATTCAGCCGCGTTTTCGCCTCACCTCGAAAGCGAAAGGAGCTTGAAATGAAGCAGCAAGAGGAGGCCCAGCGAGCTGACCACCAGAAACAGCAGGATGCTCAGGCCAGCAGACGTGCAGCTCAACCTACTGCGTGGGACTTATTGAATGGGCTAGTTGCTAAGGACGGTAGCTTTGCACGATCTTACGTTTGCCTCAAGGATCATGAATCGAGCGCGTACGGTCGACCGTATACGGTGGACGTGCCTTGTTTCAATGAATGGGCCACGGAAGAGGTGCAATCCGTCAAGAGCAAGCGTAGCGGAGTCGGTGGGGGGGTTCAGCGAAAGGCGCCATATCGGATAGGGAAGTTGGAGCTGCAGCTACTGTTTGTCCCCAAGCCGAAAGGCGGAAAGGATGAGGATATGCCAAAGAGCATGAACGCTTGTATCCGTGAATTAAAGGAAGCCGAGCTCACCGCTTCCAAGTCATGGGAGGGTGTTCTGAGCCAGCAAGGTGGAGACTGCCCCGTAAGTATTATCCCTGTCTTGATCAGAGCGCCGCTAACTATATTGCAGTATTGGCGTCGTCGGTTCTTCAGATTAGACGGTCCTAAGCTTACAGCATATCATGAGTCAACACGCCAACCAAGGGCAACGATTAATCTCGCCAAAGCCAGCAAACTCATTGATGACAAGTCTTCGCTGATGCGGAAAGAGACGTCGAGCAAGAGCGGTGGTCGAAGAAAATCAGCTTTCGCTGAAGAAGAAGAAGGCTATATGTTTGTTGAAGAAGGCTTCCGCGTTCGCTTTGGCAATGGGGAAACCATCGATTTCTACGCGGACAGCGCTGCAGAGAAAGATGGGTGGATGAAGGTGCTTGCGGACGTTGTGGGTAAGGATACGGGCAAGGTCAAGGGTTGGACAGACCTTGTGCTATCAAAACAACGGACACCGACCTCGAGAACAGCACAGGCAGAGCAAGTGCAAGCGAAAGCACCGCCAACCCGATCAGCGCCGCCAACTCCAGCAAAACAGCACTCACCATCGAAACGTCACTCAAACCAGGCATTTGCACCTGCACCTGTGCAGAAGGATTCGAGGCATCCAGCCGTAGCTCAACGGAGGGCTGAAGGGTCAAAGGCAAGGTCCATGGTTTTCTAGATCAGCGATAGTGCCTGCTACGGCATGTCCATTTTTTTGAGATCGTTCTGTAATGGGGGAACGCGTTGCAATCTTCCAGAATTTCTTAGAGCGCCACAGGCTGCAGAGCACCATTACTGCTGGGCGGTTCCTATTCATGCTATTACTTTCATTGTGTGTACAAAAACGAGGCGTTAGAAGATTACATATTGCAGGACAGTCAGTGGCTGTTAAGCTTCTCTGTTCATGATTCATTTTCAAATACCTAGGCATTCAAATCATCTCCTTTTCCTAAGACATCACAGGATTGACTTGGGACAGATCAGCTACGAAGAGTGCGTAGATGAAAGCCACAACAGGCGAATGAATAGGAAACGTCTCATTCTGTGTGGGCGTTAATGTCTAGAATTGGATGAGTCCTCCAAGTGAATTCCAGTAAATGATAAATATGACTTCCGAATCAACATCCACCAGTCACTTACATACGAAAGAGACCGGGGGATGTCAAGAAGAGGTGAGGCGTGGATTGCGGTAACCCTAAGTATCGACGAGGGACGCTAGTAAACTGGTAAAGCTGACAACAGCGGAACCAGCCTCAAGAGTAGGACATGAAATTGTGGTCGAATATTCAACGAAGTGGCGCCTTTTAGAACGCTTTGTGAGCGAATCGTATATAAAATTGTTTGATCTCAGCAGGCAGGACTATGAAAAGTATCAGCTGAGGAGGCAGAAAAACAGCTATGGCTGCAACAAGCCAATCGCTAAATGCGGTGCTGAAACGCACAACCATTGAAGACCATGGGGAAGTTTTGGAATTGTGCAATGCAAGTCTGAGGAAGTCGAAGGGTGACATAGAGATACAGCATGCAAAATTTGTTGCATTGTTGAAGTTGGATCGGTATGAGGATGCACTTCGCGTTTTGGAAGCGGGTGGTGACGGGCTGAAACAAAAGGCACACTTCGGATGGGCATACGCGTTATACAAGGTCGGCGACTATGGTCAAGCAACAGCCATTGCTAACGGTATTGCTGACGAGCGAGGAGCGAGACATGTCGAAGCTCAAGCGGTGTGTGGCCTTGTCATAGAGAAATAACAACGTATATTGTACTGATGGGAATGTCAGTCTTACCGTCTGGGAGACTTTGTGAAGGCCTCGAGCCTTTACGAAGACCTTGCTGGGACCCAAGCTGTCATCGAGAACGAGGAGAATGACCTGCGCATCAATAGTGGAGCTACAGATGCGCAATTAGAGTGGAAGAGGCAGGGAGATCTCGTGCTGAGAAAGAAACCTGGAAGGGAAGATTTGGAGGCCTTCGAGACGGCTTATAATGCCGCTTGTGGGTCGGTTGCACGAGGAGAACTGGGCCAGGGCGAAGTCCTTCTGAAAAGAGCTAAAGGTGTGTGCTTCCGCCGTAAGATCATACACGTAGCTTATCCTATGTCGGCAGATCTATGCAGTTCTCTAGATGAGCTATCAGACCAGGAGAAAGACGCCGAGCTACTGCCGATTGGTGTTCAACAATTATACGTACTCATCAGGCTAGGAAAGACTGAAGAAGCAGAGAAGATTGCCTCGGAAATAGCTCTTGAAGAGTATGGCCGACTACCTAAAACCATATTCGTGCTTATACTGACTTTACATTCAGCATACCTGACCTTTCAACCAGACAGATAGCCCAGAACAATAAGCTTGCTTCTGCGATTGATTCTACGAACCCTTACCTTTCCCACAGGCTCTTTCATTCCGCAGCAGATCTACCCAAGACGGATAAGCTCTTCGGGTTTCAGGAAGACCGAATACGGCAAAACAGCCTTGCCCTCCATCTTCTTGCCGCAAAATCTCCAGGCGTCTTCACAACAACTTCAAGGCTATTGGCGGAAAAGCCACCTACGACCTCAAGCAACACTAACATTGTTTCCGTCATCAACGCCGCCGCCCGGGCTCAAAGCGGACTTGGAAAGCTCGGTCTTAAGAAAATCCTTCCTCTACTGGACCAAAGGCCCAACGATGTTGGCTTGGCATTAACCATCGTGCAGCTATACATATTAACGAACAATCACGGCTCAGCCGTCACTGTAATAGAATCGCTACTGAAACGTCTGGAAGAATCATCTCAAGCCACAGACCAAGATGTTCGATTCGCTCCAGGTCTGGTCGCCGTCACTGTCTCTCTCTACACCCTTCAAGGCCGCAAATCTCAGATCAAAACGGAACTTGCGAAAGCAGCATCATACTGGCGCCATAAGTCCAAACCTCAAACCTCGTTACTCCAAGCTGCCGGCATCTCTCTCCTCGAATCTTCCCAACCAGGCGATTTGGCTACCGCTCGCCAAATATTCTCACATCTCCACACTCAAGACCCCACCTCTAAATTCGCCACCGCCGGCTTCGTCGCCGCCCACGCTTTCGAATCCCCCTCAGAAGTCTCCCCAAAAGCCGAGACCCTAACCCCCATCAACCGCCTCACTGCCGGCATAGACACAGCAGCACTGGAAGCTGCCGGCGTCCCACAAGCCGCAGCGCCGTTAGCTATCGACGAGACCATCCGCCGCAAACGCGCCCTAGACGAGAAACCCAAGCCGGCGAAGAAACGCCTCCGCAAGTCGAAATTACCCAATGACTATGACCCGAGCAAAACCCCGGATCCGGAACGTTGGCTGCCGGTCAGAGATCGTTCGTCGTATAGGCCGAAGGGGAGGAAGGGGAAGCAGAAGGCGGCGGCTTTGACGCAGGGAGGGGTTGGCGAGAAGGGAGAGGGTGGGGGGAAGGGTGGGGGGGAGGGTGTGATCAAGGCGGCGAATCCGGGGCCTGGAGTGCCGGGGAAGGCGAAGAAGAAGAAGGGGAAGAAGTAACCCAAGTGCGAATTTGGCAATCGAAATCAATGGTTTGTTGTGATGGGGGCCTTACAACGTCTGCGTTATGATCAAGTCATCTTTCGTTTTGGGTAAGATTTAACTGCTACGGTGTTATACATTACGACCAGTATACCCATATATACCGTTTCTGCAAAACGCCTTTGCAACGCTGAGTACGCCCCAAGACACCCTAATATCCTCTCAAAAGCTTAGATATAGCTAACCTTAACCCCCATCCCCACCGTCCTCTTAACCTTATCCCACCCTGACCCTGTAATCCTCGCAACCCTATCCTTTACATCCCGGCGACTCAGCGCAACCACAATCCCCATCAAGAACAGTACAAATCTCAGCAGCAACATGGGGTTTTTGGACATTGATTGCGCCATGTTGGAGATGAGGTGCTGTAGCGCGGCCATGGTGGCGACGCTGCGTTTGTAGATGCCGGTGCTTGTGATCTTTCTGGGGGGTGTGATTCTGGGGGGCGATCGGGAGGGCTTGGGTGGCGCTTTGTTGACGGGGTTCGATGTATTTTTTGAGAGGGCTGAAGGGGGTTGTGCGGATTTTGGGGTTGGATGGGAGGAGTCGATGCCGTAGTCTTTCTCGCTGTCTATTCTGCGGTGGTTCGAGGGTTGCTGCAGGCTTCTGCGTTGCTCTTCTGCAACTTGGGCTTCTGCGACCATTCTCCTCTCGTCTTGCTCGCGTTCACGCTCCAGTTCCATTTCGCGTTCTCGTTCTCGGGCTTCGTTGGCATCGCATTCGGCGTCCCTTGACTTTTCGTTTTCGAGGCCTTGTAGTGCTTGTAGGAACGTGTCTCGTCTTTCTTCGTCCAGGACCTCGCTCATGGTGATGAAGTCCCTTGCGTATGCCCATTCTTCGTTGCGGGGGAGGACGTGAAGGGTAAATAGCTCTAGAACCTTGATGCGCGAGGCAAGGTCGCGTGCAGTGTCTGTGCCATGGCCGTGTGATACATGGCTGTTAATGTAGCCATTGGTATAATTTGATGAATCAAAATGTCCGGTAAGGTCAAGATTTGGCTCACTTGATGCGGAAAGATAGGACTCGAGGCGCTGCTGGTTGGTGGTCTGAGAGGAAGACCGGGAGAGTAGAAGCGTTGCTCTGAAGGCAGTTGAATATTAGCAGTTGAGCTCCGCGGTAGTAAAGTAGGTATTCTAACAGGTTGATAATCACCTCCGCGTCAACATTTCCTTCAATGCCTCCATATCCTGTCTGTACTACTTCTTCCCATATCGAACCGTCGCGGGTTTTTGCAACTATATTGTTCCAATCCCTGTTACCGAAAGCCGCTTTACCGTCTTCCGGGCCAGTTTCGATAATGGCATTCAGAAGAGTAAGATATAGGCTCCAGACTTTGATCCTTGAGCTTCTGCTCGCGCTGGCAATTGGTGCCCGTTCAGGTGTTTCGTTTTCGTCCGGAACTTGGTCAGAGGACTCAGGGGCAGTAATAGCGGACTCGAGAGCAGACAGAGCTTCCTGGAGTCGGCGAGTGAGGAAGAGGTTCGAAGCTTGCTTGTAAGCCCTTGAGATGAGGGGGTTACTTGGCCGGCGTGAGGACAGCGAACTAATTGAGGAATCAAGGAGACGGGGATAAGAGAGCGACTCTTCAGCAGTCTCAATGGGAGCAGTGTCTATCATTGTGCTACCCATTGTGTAGATGATTGAAAACTGCACATTGTTGAGGATAGCTTGTAGTTGTGTCAATAAGCCGAGGTAATACTGCGGGAACACCCGTGATCCCTGCCGCTGCCGCTGCTGCACATCGTCACCCCTTAACGTTTACCCCCATACAAAGCCAATCGCCGGGGGCGATTATCGATACACCAGAGATCCTATGCGCTATGGCTTCACAGTGTATGCTGGTCTGTCACCGAACAACCCAGGAGCATAATACTTCAATCAACACTGGCAGAAAGCTCTGCATATTGCACTGCTCTCTGATCGTTCCCCCTGGATGCCCGCAAGCGACGGGAAGCTCCTTCTCACCTGGCTGATTTGCACAAACACGTTCAGCTATACTAAGATTCCATCTCATTGATGCTCTTAAGGAATGCGCTACAGAAGATATCTAGGATCGCACAGAAGATTGCGTTTGGAAATATAGGTACAAGCAAGATGGAAATCAATATACACAGCTTCCATTCACGGCTTCCGTCTTTGCTTCGTGCAGTCTCCAACGCACATTTTGTCGCCATAGACCTGGAACTGTCAGGCATACCAAGCCACCAGTCCAAAAAGCCTAGAGCTACCGGGAATCACCATAGTGGTAAGGCTACCCTTCAAGAGAGATATGAAGAAACGAAGCAAGCGGCAGAGACATACCAGGTACTGCAGCTTGGAATAACATGTGTCGAAGAGGATAAAGACAAAGGTACGCCTATAGGGAGGGATAAGACAAGTTGCTGGCCTATACTAATTTGGCGCAGGTGTCTACAATGTATTACCGTTCAATTTCTTCGTGAACCCTGTCCCTGATGAGAGGTTGAATATCGAGCGTATATTCTCATATCAAAGTGGAGGTAAGCCTCAGAAAGTAATTTGTCTACGGTATCTAAACTGATCTTCATCAGCTGTCAATTTTCTTTTGCAGCACAAGTTTCGTATGGAGGCTCCTTTTCTTGAAGGTGTGCCTTACTACTCAAGAGAAGAGGAAGCAGCTGCTAGAGCCATTGCGCTCGCCCGACAAGACAAAACCAGCGTTCCAGACTTAACGATCAAGAAAGACGACACCGAGGCTTTGGAGTTCGTATGTAGGGTTCGCGAAGAGATTGATGCCTGGAAGAAGCGCACTGGGGTATGATCTGAGACTTGATTTTTCTGAAAAGTTCGTGGAGCTCACACAACCGACAGGCTTCGTTGGACTTCTTGAACATATCTCCAACTGGTCACTCTTCGCCGCCCTTTGGCAATCAAGGACTTAATAATTACCAAAAGCGTCTCGTACATCAACTTGTCCGCGCCGAACATCCTGACCTTGTTACCGTCAGTCGACCCGGCTTCATTCAGATAGTACCTTTCAATAAAGAGCGCGAGCATTTGGTACAGAAAGACCGATCGAGGTATTTCGAAGAGAAGTTGGCTAAGCAAGTCGGACTGCGATGGATTGTTGAGGCGATGGTAGGCGGGGATCTATCAGGAATTGACCCGAAGAGTTTGGAGCAAATTGTGGAAGGTCGATCTGAAACTCTTGCCCGTGAAATCGACGAAGTTCGTGATCGGCTCAAGGCAAAGAGAACTATCCTTGTGGGCCACAATGTCTTTCTGGACCTGATCAACTTCTACAACTGCTTTTTCGGAAAATTGCCAGATCGAGTGGAGGACTTTCAAGATGTCATGCACAAGCTTTTCCCTGTCATAGTCGACACGAAATACCTCGCCACACACGATGTCGTCAATCCTGCGTGGTCAAGATCAGCTCTTGAGGATTTAGACAACGAGCTGTCTAAGCTTCCAGTACCCGTCATCGAAACGCATCCCGATCACGGCAAATACACCAATAACACCCCTGCTCATGAAGCCGGCTTCGATAGCTTCCTTACCGCAAAGGTGCTCATCCGCCTATCGGCCAAACTTGAAGCGGCCGGACAATATGTTGACGAGAACGGCACTACTAAATCTGACGACGAAGCATACTGGACCGCACCGGAAGAAGCAGGCGTTCCAACTGACGATATGTTGGAACCGTCAAATGCCAAATTCGTTCGAAAACCTGACCCCAGTGACTCTACCAACCAAAGCGACTCCCTCGCGATCGCCGCCCTTAACGCAGTCACCATCTCAGAATCTCAAACCAAGCCCCAGAAGCCCAAGGCCAAGGCCAACCGCAAAGTATCTCCCCCAACGGCTTTTTCCCACCAAAACGCCTTTGATCTCCTTGGCGACATCCCCACAGATGAGAACCCCCTACATTCTAGTCTCCGTCCCGAGAAGAGTTCTGAGGGCAAGAAGGCCAAGAAGGCCAAGGAACTGAAGAAGAACTTTACGATGATGCCGGCATTTGATAGCCATTTCTGGATGGTGTATGGGAACAAGTTGAGGGTGAATGGGACTGCGGAGGGGATTTGTAGGATGAAGCCGTGATGTCAGAGCACAACGTACTTTATGTGGATTATCCTGACGGCGGTGTCGAAATTTGGGCTAGAGTTAGTAGGAGATAGCCAAAAGTCTGTAGAAACGAATCAAACACACTACACTCTAAGTTAGAACGCAAGGTGGGCTGAAGCGTGAGTGTGGTGGCATTCTTTCTACAGTGACTTCACTCTACATCCCCCAGTACATGCTCTCATGATCATTGCCCTCTACTGGTTGACTACTATCGGTCGTACATAGCTCACAAGGGGGCCGCAGAAAATCATTCAACAGTAAGCGTGTCACACAACAACACATATTTCCAAACGGACTGACTCATGGGATTCCTGTTTTCTTTGAAAAGAAAACAAAAATCTAACGAGATCTGGGCTTTCCATACCAAAACCGTCACTTAGTCTGAATAATCGGCTCTGGCGTGTTTTGGCTATGGCTTGTTTGTTTACTAACTCGCTGCATTCCCCTATGAGTCTTGTGGACTGCTGACGACTTCGGCTGTTCCACGCGGGTTCAGCTCATGCTGCATTCTCTATCGACTTCTCTGAGTTTCCCAAGCGCCGACTAATCGGCACTACTTCGCGCCGTCTTGAGCATAATTCGGTTAAGAGGCTGTCGTGGATATTGGGGAAGTTCTCTTTGAAGAGTTTGCCCAGATGCGTACCCACTTTCGTAGCTAGTCATATTCCTATTACAGGCCCTAACCACGATTATTCCGAAGGGTCGCCAGATCACCCATCCCTTTCACCTCACTTAACCTCACCAATTGTCTTCTCCACCCTCCTTGCTGCCTCCCGCACACCCGGGCAATAATGCAGTCGCAGCAGTTCCCCTTCCCACACCGTACCCGCAAACGGGTTACTGCCCTCCAAATCTCCTCGCAACGGATCAAATACCCCGTCGCCTCTGCGCTCCTCGGTGTTCCAAAGCGCAGCGATCTTTCGCCCGTGTGTCTTGGTTACGTTCTGTAGGAGCCCGAAAGTAGCGAGCGTGGATTTCTCGGGGAGTTGTAGGGAAGAGGTGAAGAGCTGTTTTGTGAAAGCTGCAAGGCGCAAGGGGGGTACGATGCGGGGGGCAAGGATCGAATTTAGGGAGCGGAGGAGGAGGACGGTGGTTGTTTGGAGGTTTACCTTGTTTGAAGCAGTGGGGGTTGGGGATGCGGAGTGCGGGTCTGGCAGACGCAGGGATTTGGAGTTGAGCTCGAGGTCTGGGTGCATGGAGAGGGCGTAGAGGGTTTTGTAAAGGTGGGTGGTGAAGAATGTGAGGTCGAGGCTCAGTCCAGAGGCGGCACGGCTGGCGTCTTGGCCTTCGAGGAGGGCGAAGGCGGTGATGATGCAGAGGAGGGATTCGCGGGTGGCGTCGCGAATGGCAAAAGGGGCGTCCTCTTGGTCTTGTTCTTCATTTTCGGGATCGGTGTTGAGGAGGGTGTCAGCGTCAGTGATGAGATCTTTGAGGGTTTCAAGGAGATCTCCAAAGAAATCTTGGTTGATTAGATGGGCATATTTGGCGAGGCCTTCTAGCACAGCGCCCATTAGATTTGGGGAGCGGGCTTTAAGGATGCGGAAGTAAGTTACGAAGACGAGCTTGAGAGTTTCGGCTTGCATGCGGTCGCGTTCCTCGTGACTTACTACGGCGTCTGCTTCTTTGAATTCTTTCTCGACAACTTTTCGTTCTTTGAGAAGTTTCCGCTGTTTCTTGGTACGGAATTCCTTTTTGAATTTGGGTTTCTTGCCCTCTTCCTTTGCAGCTTTATCAATGTGATTTTGGGAACCTTTGGATAAGAATTCGGATAGAAGTCGAAGGTGAAGAAACGTATTGAGAAGGCTTTCGTCCACTCGATAGCCACGAGCTTTCATCATACTGGTAACCATTTTCACAGCATCTAATGATGAGGTGCCGTCTTCATCATTGCGAAACAGCACCTCTATTGATTCACGGCATTTGTTGTATTCCGAATCTATTCTTCTTCCGCTCAGCTTCGCTACCAAGATTTTGAGGAGCTCCCCTCTGAAGTTGAAGTGTGGAACGGCCAGCAGTAGAGCACAAGCACAGGATATGGCAACACTAGCAACACTTGCCAATGGCTCTGATGTCTCTCCACTAGAGGACTTTGCACACTTCGCAAGATCTTTTAAATAGTTCTGATAGGAAGCAACTAGTGTTTGCTCGAAAGCTCGTAGGCGTCGTACATCCTTGGACACTTTGTCGGTCTGGTCCGCTTCTGCGATGGGACGTATTCGATAACCCGGGATGACGTCCTTGAAGACCACTAGTTGTGTAGCCAAGGCAAGTTTCTTAATCGTAGGATTCATAGAAGCCGCAATCTGCGCCAATGTCTTGAGGCCGCCTACATGCTCCTCTGGATCTTCATTAATCAGGCTGGCCACTCTTGCTAGCTCTTCCTGTGCCTCAATAATCTGTTGCCTAATGGGGATTGTTGAGACCTCCTCTTTAACCACCACCGGCGTGTTTTGCCCCCTATCCTCATCTTCACCAGAGCTCAGCCAGCTATCCTGATCCTCATCCTTTACCTCCGTGACCTGAAGTGGCTCAATCCTGCCTTCAGCGGTTTTTATAGGGAGCCTTGTATTCTCTTTCTCATTCTTCTTTTTCTTCCGTGGTCGCTGTTCGTAGTCCTGCTCTAGATTCCATCCAGCTGCCCTAGTAAAAAAATCATCAGGCCCAGGTCCATCTGACTGAGCTACTAGTGTAGAAGGCGAAGACCCGGCGCCTGAGGCGTCTGATGGCGACAGCCTTCTGCGCTTCACAGCTGGAATGACCGTCATCAATACCGTAAATTGCTACGAAGCCTGCTTGTTCCGTGCCTAGATATAAGAAATCTGCCTGACTTTGCGCACTGGAAGGAATTGATAGGCTTGAATTACCCGAGCGTACCGTACGAGTACTAGTTATATTTGCGGGAAAGATAAGATTATTTAGAACAGTCAGGGATTATCGCTCACCACTCTACCCAAAATTTCCAGAGCCTCTCTCAATCTAGATTCCTTGAATCCAGACGCCAAAAATGCGTCCCCTCACAGAAACAGAGACCCAATCCCTCTTCTCCAAACTCGCAAACTACACCGGCCGCTCCCTAACCCACCTCATCGCCCCACCTCCCTCCTCCTCCACCTCCCCCTCCGACCGCTACGTATTCCGCCTACACGCCTCCCGGGTTTACTACATGCGCCTCACCCTCGCAAATCTCGCCACCTCAATCGCGCGCCCGAATCTTCTCTCCCTCGGCACGTGCTTAGGAAAATTTACAAAAACAGGGAAATTCCGATTGCATATCACGGCACTAGATATCGTTGCCCCGCATGCGAGGTACAAGGTGTGGGTCAAGCCGAATGGGGAGATGCCGTATTTGTATGGGGGGAATGTGGTGAAGGCGCATGTGGGGCGGTGGAGCGAGGATTGTCCCGAGCATCAGGGGGTGGTGGTTTATTCGATGAATGATACGCCGTTGGTAAGAGGGCAATGCATGAGATGGGCGGGAAGGGATTGAGGACGGTGTAGCTGATTGGATTGCATAGGGATTTGGAGTTACAGCAAGATCCACGGCGGAGTCACGGCGGTTGGATCCAACGGGTATTACAACGTTTCGGCAAGCTGATATTGGGGAATATCTCAGAGAAGTATGGAATTTAACTCCAGTCGTTTTTCAGGAGTGCTGACCCAAGGACAGGAGGATACATTGTTTGCTACTTAGACTCGGAAGGACGCTTTTCAATTAGGATGTCTTCAAGAAAAGCGGGACGCAGGGGCTGTCGCAGCTTGGATCTTTTGAAGCAGAGGAGTGACGCAGAGATCATTGCATCGCAATTCAGAGAAGATAGGCGGGCAATATGATCTTGCATGTCGATAGAGTAGGCCAAAGCCACTGGAAGCGCTATGGCTAGGCACTGAGAGTATGGAAAACCAAGCGTACGGAGAAGATGACTTGAAGAAAAGATAATCAGCGCCATGCTCTTGGCTCGGGTCGCAAAGCTTCCACTTCGCAAACTATTACGATGCCATGGTGTTTTACCAGGCAAAGTTTGAGGACGCTCGAAACCGCCGAGGAGCAAAAAGCCACCTATTCACATACTTGCTCCGAAATCTACGATCTCATAGTAGGTCATTCATACGCATAATTTCGTAAACATAAAGCCCAAAGTACCTCTACGAGCTACTGATGATCTTCTCCGTTTCCGCAATCTCCTTGGGCGTCGACGTCAAATTATCAAAGCCATCTTTCGTCACCAATATATCATCTATCCCACCCACATAATTAGCGCCATCACCAAGTGAACCGAAAAAGACTCACCTTCAATCCTCACCCCCCCAACTCCCCAATACCGCTCCAGCACCTTCTCATCCACAAACCTCTTATGCCCCGGATCCTCCAAATACGGCTCAACAATGAACCTGCAAAAATATATCCCCGGCTCCACCGTGATCACGCTTCCCTCGGGCAATGTGCCCCTCGTGCGGAGGTATTTGAGCATCTTGTTGCTGTCGTCGTAGTTGGGGTGCCCGCCGGTGTCGTGCGTGTCCATGCCCAGGTAATGGCCGAGGCCATGCGGGAAGAATGCTACGCTCGTGCCCTGGTCGAAGATTTCTTTCTTGTTACCGGTTAGGATCCCTAGGTTCAAGAGGCCTTCGATAGCAACTTCGTGGGCGCGAACGTGAACGTCTTCCCATTTGACGCCGGCTTTGATCATTGCGAAACACTCCTTTTGCATCAGCAGCACGATTTCATAGATCCCTTTGCTCTCGGCGCTGAATTTGCCGGATATGGGCATCGTCCTCGTCACGTCCGCGCAGTAGCACTTGTACTCCACCGCCGCATCGACGAGCAATAGTGACTTCCCTTGCACCTCTTGATTGTTATGCACATAATGCAACGTCGCCGCGTTTTCCCCAGCGCCAAAGATGCCGTGGTAGGCTTGCTCCTTGCAACCAAGCGCAACACTGCGCTCGAGGAATACGGCTTCGAGCTCCCGCTCGTTGCGCGCGTGCGAAACTTGTTTCATCACGGCTTGGTGCGCGAGAGAGGTGATTTGGTTCGCTTTGCGGATGCAGGCGACCTCATACTCGTCCTTGGCGACTCGGCACTCATCGATGACGTCCTGGAGAGTTTCCAGCTCTACACTTTCGAAGGGGAAGTCGCAATCCGTGGGGAAATGACGAATGGCGAACATGCGAGCTTTTGACCCATCAATCGCTTTGCCTAGAGGCGCGAGGTGGGTTGAGAGTTCGGTGGAAGGAAGGACGGCGTCGACATCGTATTTTTTAAGGGCGTCGGCGGGGGAGAGCGGGAGGCCAGACCAGATCACGGAGGAGGGGTCGAGGGGAGGGATGAAGAGGGTAAGCTTGCTCGTAGGGATATGGTAGGTGAGGTAGCAGTCAGCGAGGGCGCAACCGGAGAGGTAGAAGAAATGGCGGCGTTGTCTGTTGTGCTTGATTCAGCTGTGAGGACAAGTGAGTGGGGGCAAGGCGGATTCGCGATGCGTGGTACCGGAAGGGTTGAGGCTCGTCATTGTCTTCTATCAGCTTCGTTTGCTGGCCTTGAAGATAGATGATCCCAAAGGCGGACGAGGGATCAATCAGCTTGAGATGCGCTGCAACTTTTGCAGCATGAGCTTTCGCCGGGTATTTCCCTGCCAGAACCGAGTCGATTGACTTCTCCATGTTTTGCTTCTGATGCTTCGCCAAATGACGGGCAGTTTTGAAGGTGCGGGGGACGACATCAAACTGCCCGGGAGGAGCCGCTTGCCAATGAACTCAAGCATCAAGCATTCGACCGCCCCCAACGTCCGTTATTCTACATCCCCTGCGTTATCCGGTTCGACATTCCTACTCCTCGCCAGTCGCCACTCGGCGCACAGGCAACGGCACTCTTGCTGCAGTTGGTCATTCGCCCGAACAACCCTGACACTCGAACTATGTACAAGAAAGATAGAGAACATGTTATCCAATCAGCAATGACCGTGGATTCAACCCCCATAAGGAAAGTGTCCTGACTGTCTTCCATCAAGCGTTCTAGCGTGATGCTTCTCGCGCTTGCATCGGCTGTTCGCAGAGTGGGTGACTGGTGGAGTGCGACTGGACCGGCGAAAAGACTGGAACTGCAGGTTATTTCCGCTCCTTGGGTTGCGACTTGCGTAAACCTGGCCAGCTGCCCCATAAGGGAGCCTTCGGGCAGGATGATCATCAGGATGAATCGTTAGGATGGACACCAAGTACGTGGTAGGGTGAACAAGTGGTCGATTGGTCTGTACGGATTATCACCGTTATGATCAGCCAATGGACCTCTCCACGTGCTAAAACTCCATACTCCATACGGCAGCTTGAATGCCTTTCATACCAATCTTGTGTAATTCAGCAAGGGGCTACCCGTTATATATGAGAAGCTTCCTGATCTTCTATGTTCTACTGTTTCCAGACCACAATTCTCACTGCTACTCGTAACCAAACCTCATTTCTCACTCGTTCAATCAACAGTCAGGATGCATTCTCTCGCACTCCTGGCGCTCGTCAGCGCGGTCTTGGCCTCCCCAATGAGAGTGCCTCAGACCGCCCGCACTGGAAAGAACTTCCAGCAATGGGGTTTCCTCATGCTTGAAAACACCGACTTCACTACCGCCGAAGCCAACCCAACCTTCAAGCAAATCCAGACTTACAAGAACAACCGTCTGCTCAGCCAATACTTCGGTGTCGCCCACCCCTCTCTTCCCAATTACGTCGCCTCCATCGCCGGCTCTACCCTCGGCATCACCGATGATGCCAGCCCAGCCGTCCACGCCTTCACCAACCCCACCATCCTCGACCTCCTCGAGAAGGGCGGAATCACCTGGAAGATGTACGCGGAAAACTACCCCGGCGGATGCAGCACCGCAGCCACCAACGGCATCCCCCACTCGTACGCCGCCAAGCACGTCCCGGCCATCTACTCCAAGACCGTGACCAGCAACCCCAAGCGCTGCGCCAACATCGTGCCCGGGACCGACTTTGAGAAGGACTTCCAGGCCGGCACCCTCCCGCAGTGGTGGTACTACGTCCCCAACCTCAACAACGACGGCCACGACACCGACACCACCTACGTCGCCACCTACCTCCAGAGCCAATGGATCCCGCGTTTCGAGAACCCCAAGTTCACAAAGGATCTCGCCATGGTCATGACCTACGATGAGAGCGAGACCTACAGCGCGCCGAACCACGTCTATGCTGCTTTGATCGGCGATGCGCTCACGAACCAAACCAAAAACCACACCGATGCTACGACTTACGACCACTACTCGTTGATCAAGACTGTCGAGGACAACTGGAAGTTGGGTAGCTTGGGCACGAACGATGCGACTGCGAAGGCGATCAAGGTGTGTTAAAAAAATCTTTTGCACCGAATGTTTGAGCTTGAGGGGTAACATGGATTCATTTGTGTAGATATAAACACGCACGTCTCGAAGAAACTTTCAACCCGATCGTTGATAGCGATTTCCATTTCCCACAAGTTGTACATCTAGCGCACCTGAACTAGCCATATGAAATCAATGACATTATACCTTATTAGACAGACATATGAAAATACACACACAGTAGCATAACCCTCCCTACACACAATCCCGCAAGACATATTTACCCACCTAGCATAACCGCGTGACACATACCCAATCATACCTATACCAACACCATCCTATCCGATCACACACTCCCTCCCTCGAGCTCTTTTCCACATTTCAACGTAGAGAGGTGCTGCTACTGTACTCTACCTCCGCAAAGGGAACACAGGGGATGGATGGATGGGTTACCCAGGCAGCGAAACAAAAGTTTTCCGGAACAGTTGGGATGGTGACGCGACCCTCCATGTAACCTTCGAGAAAGGTGGCGCTTCATGCCTTTTCTTATCACGAACAAGTCAAAAAAATAACCAACGAGGGGGGGGGGGGCTCTGCTGGCTAAGTGATGTTTTGGAGAGCGGATAAGGCGGTAAGGGAATAGAGTGAGGTTACCGGAATGGATAAATGGGGGGAGCAGCGTAAGGGGATGGAAGAAAAGGGAGCACTTCCAAAACCACACAACTCAAATCGATTTTATACAAAACCTCCGCTAACCCACCTCTTCCAATACCTAAGTTTTACTCCTCATACTTACCACCCACAATCGCCAACTGGCTATGCTCCAACACCCCCTTCAGATATTCATACACCGTAAACGTCACCGCCTGCCCCGGCGCCACCCGCATTATCCTTGGCGTAATCCCCTTGTAAAACGCATGAAACCCCTCCTGCTTGAACATATCCCGCGCAATCGTCGTAATCCTACTAATCGCCGTCTCGCCCGGCAATCCGGGGGTCTTTTGCAGTCGCGTCTTGATGGTGTCGATGGGCGCGTTGCTGAGGGGACCCATGGCGCCTGAGATGAGGCCGATGACCATGGTTTGGTAGCTCGGGAGTTCGGAGTCGTGGTAGGCGGGTTGGTATTGCTGCAGGAGGGATTTGAATTGCGTGTAGGCCGAGAAGTTGACGGCTTGGTTGGTGCCCTGCCGGAGGGCGGTCAGGGAGACGCCGCGGTAAAGGGCGCCGAAGCCTTCTTCTTTGATGACGGTGTAGGTGGCGTGGGCGGCGTTGCGGTATTTTGGGATGTCGAGAGGATCCGCCATTGAGTGGTGTTGGGCTTGGAGGCGGATTTTGACGACTTCCATTGGGGTGACGACAGCGACGGCTTCGGTAACGCCGGCGGCGAGACCGGCTTGTGACGGAATTAGTGGGTGTTGAAATGCAGGATTGAAGGGGGGTGGTTTACCGAAGAAGGTAGCTTGTCCTGTGACGGCACCGGTTTCTTTGTTTGCGAGAAATTGCTTGTACCATTCGTAGGATGTGAAGCGTATTGCCATTTTGGGGACTATCCCTGTGACCACGGCTCCGAGGCCCTTGTACAGACCTAACGGTGTTTCTCGTTTTATAATTTCTTTACCCGTTGTCAGGAAGCCCCGTCGTTTTGCCTGTTCCATGCATCAGAGGTAAACGGGCTGACAGGCTCGAGACAGGCTCACCCCAGGTGCCCTCGCACGCCGTGAAAGCTGCATTCGGACCTTGATTGTATCTACGGTTGCCGTCAGCAAGGCGCAAGTCCTAGTCAAGACCCATACCGACCCAACGGGTGACAGGCAAGGGCTTCCATCATGCCAGCTCCACCGCCCGCTGCCAAGGCCCATCAGTATTCTCTATTGTGTGTCTAGATCACAACTCGGCATACCGATGAGATTCGTGGCCGCCGAAGCTGGCTTCTTCCCTCCAGGACCATTGACATTCTTCGCCGACATTGTGGGCAGATTGAACCAACGCGAACAACAAGAAAGCAGAAGACTCAGCCGCTAGATTTCACTAGCCAGAAGAGATAGAAGATGTATAGGACAGATTCACTCCTGTCATTCATAGTCAAGCGTTCTTTGTCCTCCTCCTCCTAGCTGACAACAATATGCATACTGGAAGCGGGTATGTGCTCTGATACAGAATGAATCTGCTCTCCAAGGTACAGTTGTGTAGAGCACAAGCCAGACGGGAACAACCGCGGCACGCCATCACGAGCTCGGGAACTACTCTGGATTGGATGTGGGGTTGAGTCTGCTGTATTGGAGTAGTTGAGGCTCTTTCTTCTGCTCCTTAGGGCGAGCGGAGAAAGGCGGGCCAAAGGACGACTGATGTAATAAAATAACAGAAGACGCTGGCCTAGATGGTGGACCTCCTCCGCGGTGGGATCCTGCAAATGCCAACACTCCGCCCAAGAGTACCTAGGTACCTATTTTGGTCTTTCCATCACGGCACCGTACAGTCAGGGAAGTATCCTGAATTCCTGATGGCTTCCAATTCTCGGGTTTTCTTTGCATGTGAAAAGGGCTTCATCATCGTGTGACGCGTGAGCCTTAACCGAATACCTTGTGCGAGCATGTTTACCTTAGCGTCGTCATATCCCGGCTCCGCCCTTGGGCCTAAGGTACTCTACTCTATGCCGAGGCACGAGGGGCACCAGATTTCCGAAGTTCAAATACTTTCTATTCAATTTCAATTCAGGTACACCAGGGCTGCAAATGTCCCAGTGAACGACAACGACATCTAATCGGACAGATCGACTTCTTATTCCTCCGAAACCACAAACCACAAGGTGTTGTTCTCGACTCGAGTCCAATTCATATTCCACATCTTCTGTAGTTCTAATGCGAAGAGCGGGCAAAAGGAACACGTGAAACCGGTCAACCTTGCTTTCCGCCATACCCCAGGTGGCCGCTCAGTCTGATGGTTATCGGTCCCTTGTTGATGGATTTGATCCGCATAGGAGACCCACACACATGGAGTCAATCGTCGACTTTGCACAACAAGATCTGAGATGAGACCTTTCCACATCTATCGGTCGTGCTACAAACTTCTATATAGTACTGAAGCAAGAGTGTATTCTGATCGTTGCTTGCCAAGGGTTCCACCACGTGACCCAACATCAAAACTTTTTCGACCCCGCACTATGTTTTTTCGCTGCGTTGACCCGTGCAAGTCGTTTTTTCCCGTTTAAACTACCATCATTTCTTTTTCTTTCGCTTAAACTACCATCCTGATTTTTACAGTTCATTGAAGTCGTTGTACGTACATCAGGTGACCGGAAATCACCTGATCGACGATTAAAATTTTCTTGACCTGTTTACCTGTACTCGCTGTGCTCATAACCGTCCCATTCATGAATTTCTCGATCCTAATTCAACGTGTGTTTTGAATCTTTGTTCATCCCTGTTTACCGATTTACCTGTTTATTCATACACACTGTATGCTTCGTACATGCTTCATAGCACATGCTAATTAGTTCAATAGAAAGCACTCTTCATGACTCGATATCAAACGCCCTACCAAACGCCCTATAAACTCTCTATCGAACTCTCTACCAAACGCCCTACCGAATTCCCTACCAAACTCCCTACCAAACTCTCTACCACCCTACCAAACTCCCTACCGAACTCCCTACCAAACGCCCTATAAACTCTCTATCAAACGCTCTATCGAACTCCCTACCAAACTCCCTATCAAACTCCCTACCAAACTCCCTACCAAACTCCCTACCAAACGCCCTATCGAACTCCCTACCAAACTCCCTACCAAACTCCCTATCGAGCTTACCTGTACATACTGTATGCTTCGTACATGCTAATTAGCTCGATAGAAAGCACCCTTCATGGCTCGATACCAAACTCCCTACCAAACTCCCTATCAAACTCCCTATCAAACGCCCTATCGAATTGTTATGAAGAAGAGCTTGGAATAACGATAACGGATTCTCTACATCCCATTGACTTTCTCATTGGCTTCCCCATTGGCTTCCCCATTGGCTTCCCCATTAACTTTCTCATTGGCTTCCGATAGATCACATATGAAGCACTGAATATACTACATATGGAGCACTGGATATATCACATATGGAGCACTGAATATACTACATATGAAGCACTGAATATATCACATATGAAGCACTGAATACGTCACATATGAAGCACTGGATAGAGCACATATGAAGCACTGAATATACTACATATGGAGCACTGGATATACCACATATGGAGCACTGAATACATCACATATGAAGCACTGAGTAGGTCACATATGAAGCACTGGGTAGGTCACATATGGAGCACTGAATATATCACATATGAAGCACTGGATACGTCACATACGGAGCATTGAATATACTACATATGAAGCATCGAAAGAACAGTAGATTGATTTTACAAATCTGTTTCTTATTTTGCACTTTTAGGAGATTCGCCACTAAATTTGGTGGGGCTCTCGACAAATTCTAAAAAACGGCACAGGTTTCGCAATCAACGATATCTAATTAAAAAGACGTAGTGCAAAGCAGTTTCCATCGGAAATGGCGACCCCCTCGTTCTTACGACACGCAAAAAGAAAATAGCAAAGGAATTGGAGATCCCTCTTTGCCCGTCGTAGTTAAGGTTTTCTTCAAAGACCATACATAGCTCATGTAAAAATTGGCTCTCCAAACGTTCCGAAATAGCGGTATTTGATCTAATACTTTCCTGTCACAGGGTGCTCTTGCCATGCCTCGAAACGCTCTCAAGCCATTCCTTGATCATGCTGTTGACTTGATCCGGTGCTTCCCATAACGCCCAGTGCCCCGTCTCTACTGACCTCCTTGTCATATGAGGGCAAAACTTTTCCATCATCTGAGACATGGATGGAGGCAATGCTGCATCTTTGGTTGCTTGGATGAAAAGCACCGGGATCTCTATAATTCTCTTCTGGAGTCTTCCCGCTAATCAGTCTACAAGCACCAAGCCAGGCGTTACGGAAATGGCTTACTGAAGCTCATCTTGAAAGTTTTGTTCTCTGTTGCGGTACCAGTTCACTGTTGTCGTCTCAGTTCGATGTTTCTTGGTAGATATACGAACCAACTCACGGGGTCCGTGCATTCCATGCCTCGCATACTCATCCGCATAGTAGTCTAGTGTCTCCTTATTGACCAGCTTGGTGTGTTCGAGGGTAGGCAACTTTTCAAGGTCGAGTCCATGCCGAACATCGAATCCACGCTCTTTCTCTGGCGACGATCCACCATACATAGCATTTAACAGCTGCTTGATCTGCTTTCTGGAGACAATCTTATTTTCAAGCTTGTCGTTAGAGAATTGTAGCTGATAGCCAAAATTCGGTAATTGGCCACTTTTGATTCGATCCTCGAGGGGTGTATATTCCTTGGACGGAGGGAAATATGCAGTACAAACACAAAACAACTGAGTTACAAGCTCCGGGTAGTACAGAGCTATCCGGTACACAATAGCTCCTCCCCTAAGATATGAGTCTTGTGAAACGACTTATGGGAAGTTGCAAATTTGACCTACCAGTCATGACCGCCTAATACGATCTGAGTGACGCCAAGCTGTCGGGCCAAATGTTTGATATCGTCTGCAGCTCTCTTGAAGCCATAGAAAGCCATCGACTCTGGAGGCACTTCGGGAGCGTCCTAGAGTTATCAATACCTTTCTGATTCAGCATCTTGGATACTTACCGTCCCACCGAAGCCCATAATATCAGGACACACAACCTGATTGAGGCTTAACGCTCATTCAATATACCGATTAATTTTAACTGACTCGGTAACCCATTTGCAGCAGAACAGGGATTTGATTCCTCCATCCCATCGACAGATCAGGAAATCCGTGGATCTAATCGCAAGGAATGAGCGACGCCTATCATAACTCAAGCTAAGTAAGGATCCATACCAAAAAGATGGTTTGGTTGTACAATCCTCCTTCTGGGACACCTAAAAGGTAGTCTATATCCAAAGCGATTAGCGATGCTCCGGATCTCAAATACTTGGTACACTCGCACGGTACTTTTTGCCATTGATAATGGCATTGCAGTGGCTCACTCTATGGTCATGGACAGGGTTGATAGCATCTGTTGCCATGATGAAAGTAACGTCGTTTCCCAAGAGCTCTTGAATTGAAATGATGAGAAACGAGAGAGAGAAGAAAAAACTGTTTCTAAGTTCAATGGGAGCCTCTATTACAAGTACAAATTTGAATAGTGATCTCGCCCCACCTTGGTGAAGGACTGATCCAACATACCGAGGTTATTCCGTCGGCAGAGTACGTACGAGTAGAGAAATCATTTGTTAGTGAAACATCCTCGCCACATAGTAAATACAGAACCCATGACAACTATTAGTAAAATTTGGCTACAAGATTGATCCATTGAGTGTACAAAGTGCCAGCAGCTGTGGAACAGATATCGCACCTTACATATGGCTGCGCTCGAATACATCCAGTACCATCAGCACCGATATGAACGGCTGTACGCGTAGATTGAGAATGATTAGTAGATAACTGTGTCTTCCTCTCCCTCGAGCACAATCTCGCCTGCATCGTCTCCGTGATCTTTCTGAGCTTCAGACGATTCAATGGCCTTTTGTGCAGTGTTAGACATATCAGGGGATTTGGGGCCTGGGTTAGTATCATTATGTAATTCAGAGCCGGAGCGCTCTTCTAGATTAGTTGCAGAACCCACCGTTTCCGAGGGATCAGTTGGCAACTCGCTAGACTCTGGAGGCTTTCCGTTCGTTGCTGATGTAGGATCATCGTCTACAGGTGGGTTGTCTGCTTCAAACTGTGAGGTTTCCTTCTCGATGATATCCTCAGCTTCCTCGATTTGCCGTTTGATTATGGCCTCAACGCCCGGCAGAAGCTCCCACGGCTTATAGTACTTCACAGGAGTCAGCAAACCTCCAAAGGATCACAAGATACAGGCAGCATGGCAGCATACCAACTCCGGCTCTGATCGGGTCTGTAGGAATTGTGCTCTAGCTAGAAGACTCGAATGGCGGATCTGCATCTGGCGGCAAGGTCAGAATCAAACAAAGACTGTTTTTGACAAAGGATCTCCAGGTCATACTGATTGCTTATTGTACTTCTTCTGTTCTCGGCGCCGGACTACCATTAGTGACTCAAGGCGCTGCTTGTTCTTCTCGTCGTGCTCTTCAGCCTGTAGCTTTAGCTTGGCTTGCTGTTTCTTCTCAATATCTGTTCGGCGCCTTTGTGCTGTTGAAGATGAGCTCTGGGATAAAGTGCCGAGCAGAGCGCCAAACAATCTTTGCCCGCGTTTGCGCTCCTCTATCTGACCGCTCCTGCGTCTATCCGATTTATCGTCTGTCGGAGTATGTTTATTTTTGGTAGCATCTTGCCCATTACGACTCAAATCATCACTTAGCCGCTGTCTCTTCGCCCTCTCGTCTTCGGGCGATGACTGTCTCCGCTTTGGTAACCTTGATGGTGAGGGAATTTTTTCTGCCGACTCTGGCACGATGACCGCCGAAGCAACAGGCCTGTTGTAGAAGCATATCAGTATACGTGTTACCTGGAGTAGTAACGATTTGCTTACCTTTGTACCTCGGCCATTGTGAATAGACCTTCCTTATGTACGAATATGTACTGTATCAGTAAATGAGTAGGTATGTTGGCTGGGTTGTAAACTGGAGAATCTTCGAGATCCAGATTACGCTAGTGAAGCTCGGACCAGTGACAAATCGTGACTTCCTCCACCAGGCTTCTTGCCCATTACATTAAGACTTGAAAACCTGCCCGAGTTTCTTTTCAACAGTTTGTAGTGTTACATCATGTCTCGCCATCATCCGTAAGTCCTCGCAGCATCCTTCCTCTAAACTTTCAAAAGCTGATAGAACTATAGGGATTTGGTAATGTGCCGGAAGCAGCCAGGTATAGCTATAGGCCGTCTGTGTGACAAGTGCGATGGCAAGTGCCCAGTCTGCGATAGTTACGTCCGACCTACGACGCTTGTCCGTATCTGCGACGAGTGCTCTTTTGGGAATTATCAGAATAAGTGCGTTGTGTGTGGCGGTGAAGTAAATTAACATTCTCTTTAGCCCTAGCTAAGTGCTAATTCTAAGCTTACTTAGGGAATCTCAGATGCGTTCTATTGCTTTGAGTGTACGCGGCTAGAGAAAGATCGTGACGGTTGCCCAAAGATCATTAATCTGGGATCTTCCAGAACAGACTTGTTCTACCAAAAGAAAAATTTCAGAAATCACTAGCAGCTTCTGCGGTGCGCCGTATTATGCTCCTGGGCATTTTTACAGTGGTCGCAACAATCTGGATAAGCTGCCTTGGCTGCGTTGTGAATATCGCAAAACTCCTACCTGCATTGCGCAGCTCTACTCTTGTGATGGCTCAGGGAAGGAACAACGTTGTTTTCAAAGGAGTAATTTCGAAGAGAATTTGACAGCACCAGCTAGACCCTATGGAGGACTATCTCATCCCTCATGAGCCAGACAGCAGTACTTTTCGGTACGCTCGAAAAGAATGCTCTTAGTTTGACTTAACCTCTTATTCGGAATCTAGAGCTTTGGGAAGCGGATGCTAGAAGCTGAACGCCAGCCAACAACAGCCGAGTATGCCCATTTTAGTCACACCAATTAGAGAGTCTTTGCGGAGACCTCGTGCAAACAGACGATGAGATATGAAGCCGGTTGCACCCAATTTTTCTTTGATCACTCCGGATCCTGGAGCTCCCAAGCTTCTGGCCGTTGGCGTGGACGTTGGAACTACCTTTGGCGCCCGAATTTTAGGGTAAATCTGATAGAGAGTGTAGAGAAGAGAATTGGACGCTGTCAGCAAGAATCAAGGAAGCATCGGATCATTACAAGAAAGCTCAAGAAGTTCTGGCTGTACGACATGGCAGCATGTATTCGTAATTCTCTGTTTAGCACTATCTACGTTAATACCAGAATTTGAATAGAATTAGGGCATTGCCCATTTACTCAAATCCTCGCCAAGGATTCGGTATTGTTTATGAACACCATGTTCGGTTCAGCTCAGACCTCTCAGTCATACGTTCATCGCCGGCCTGGCCGCTTCGGTCTTGAAAAGCTCTGCTTTTGCTCCTCCTTGGGCCGAAATTCATCCTCGATTGTTGTGGCAGTAATCTCCGACGGACTTGACGCTTCAATCTACAGCAACGAATAATTAGTACATTGATCCCAAGGCTAAGAACACCGAAAATAACTCACTCTCTTCGTAACTTCCAGTCCCGCCTCTTTGTTAGCAGCAGCCATCACGCCCCGTACTGAACAAGCATACACCATGCGTTCTTTCACATTCGACCTAGGCGGACACGTATAAATAAATACCACATCACCATCTTCCCTACCTTCAACCTTGCGTCTATACCTGAAAAAGGCATATCGCGGCTCCTCCTCTGAGAGCTTTTCGGGCAAGCCTGCCGCATCCGTCTCGCTGGTCCCGACAAGCTCAATCGCCTCTTCTGGCACATTAATTTTCTGCTTTAAGATCAGTCTTTCCCCATGCATTCATTGAGAAGTAAGCGGGCCAGCATACTAGCACGACCAGGTTCCCCCCCTCTCCTCTTCGCAGCCCTTCCAGACTTTCCGTTACCCCTTCCCTCATCTGCAGGCTTACTCCACTACTCACCACCAACCCCTTCTTACCCATACCAGACTTCTCACTCGCCAGCGCCTCCTTCACCCCCTTCAGCTCCTCCTCCTCCCTTGTCAACGGCCCCTCTCCCTTCTCATGCCTCTCCCAAGCCTCCCAGCCCTTCGCTTCTAACTCGCTTACCTCAGTCACGAATCTGCTCGCTCTAAACTTCTCCGAGCCCAACTCTCTTACTAGTGTAAGTCGCGTAGACGCAAAGAGCATTTTCTGGCGCACAGGAGCCGCATCTGGGACGTATGTTACAGCGACGAAGGGATCTAGCCCGGAGGTGTCAACACGGAGGAGGATGTAGGCGGGTGTTTTGGATTCTAGGAGAGGAGTGAGACGGGCGAGGTCAATTTTGAAATCTTGGGAGCTAGAGGGAAGGGTATTCGTAGGAGTTAGAGATTCGGAGGTTATGGTTGCTAAGAGGGCGCGCTTGGAGGGGTCCGCGTGGAGGTTGTCAAAGGCGGTCTGGAGAGTCTCGGATACTAGTGGGTATACATCAGTTTCCGATGGGATATTTAGGATCTAGGAAGCCACCTGTGATTCCTGACTGCATACTGGACAAGTCTGGGTTGTAATGACGCTGATGTAGGTTGGCTCTTGTGCGGAGGGGGGGTGTGCCAGTATCGGAGCTTGGGGCGGGCGCTAGTCATGGAACGCTTGTTGCAGACATACCTACAGTTGCTTCTTGCCATGGCATTGCTAACCTTCATCTGTTACTTATATAGCCCTCTGTTATTACACTTTTCCTAGGCCGCTGTCATGCGTAGCCCTTCGCTTGTGTTCACCCGCCGCATACATGTTCTGCACGACTTGTTCACAAGGACGACAGCGGGAAAGTTGGCAGAGCTTGAGGGAAAAGCTTTACCTCCTTTAGAAAACGACGTCCGACTTCAAGACAGGAAGGGGGAAACGATTGCTACGGTAAGGTCCATGGATAGCCTCGTGAGCCATTTGGAGCCGTTCTCCTATCTCAAGAAACTACCCTTGGAAAAACCTGTCTACAGAATCGTTCAGTTGATGAAGTTTCCGCCAAGTCAAAAAGGGTTGGTTGGGTTCAAGCGTGCGGGCACTGGTAAAGAGCTGCACGTTACTACGACCTCTTCGGATGGTACGTGGAGACACACTGTCAGCAAGGCATATGAGTTTCTCTCCAAGGGCTGGAGAGTTGAGTTCCATGTTCGGCCGATATCAAAGAACAAAGGAAACACCATAGATTGGGCACTTCGGAATGCCCTGCACATGAGACCAGAGGTCATTAACGCTGCGATGCCTGAAGGAACCCAGATGCTAATGCCGCCTGTTCAGGATGGCATTGAATTGCTATGGGTTCTGGAGCACGAAAAGAATAGGCTAAAGCAAGGATGGCCTCATAGAAAGCCAATCCAATCGAAAATGCCCATAGGTACTGGTATCGCAAAAGCTGCACGGGCAGGAAAGCAAATCGTTCAACCAAAAGATCGGCGAAGTCTCTGTCACAAGTCCTCGGATACCCATATATGGGAAGCACACAGCAACCCACAAGCAGAAGACGACGTGGACAGGGAAAATCCCGAAAATCCCATCTCTAAGAGGTCCCGTGAAAGTGCCCCTAAAAAGAAAATCAGTCTTCCTGGTCCTGAAATTTCTGATGAAATTTCCTCCACTCAGGTGCATCGTCTTCCAGCTGGAGGCGATATGAAAGCGAGTGCAAACACATACTCTTATTCTAGGGGTGTAAGTAAGACCACCGCTACAATGGCACAGGACTAGGTTCTAGTCACTACCGACGTGGATATCGAGGGATCTAGTGTTTCCGATTCTAAGCGCTCTTCCAAGACAGCGCCTGACCTACAACATAAGAGTGCATCCGATATGGAACACTCCATTCAGTCCGTCCAAGAAGAGGAACCTCTTGAAAAACTTTATCCGCCACACTTGGAAAAGGAATGAGGCTGGCGAGCCACAAGACGCATTCTCGAGAAGAAAGTTGGACATTGATTGGAAGACAGCAAAAATTCATCCCAATGGCGTAAACATGACGACGATGCGATTTCCTTATACCCAGCAAGAGCCAATCACAAGCAATCAGGTCGAGAGACCTCAGGCTGGTACCAAAACAAGCCGGAACGCGATAACATTGTGGTACGCTAATCGCTAAAGGTGATAATTGATTTTCTCTGACTTACAATCAACATCACCCAACTACACCTTTCAGATCAAGTTATGGTGTGACGATACTTTCACATATCAAAGATCTCCATCCGCTCTAGCCAGGGCTTGGACTTGAATCTCAAACCATAGGCCAGCCTTTTATGGGGATCAGTCCCATGAGAGTCCAAACAATGGACCTTACCGTTGTTGGCTATATACTCAAGTAGCCTTCCCAAACTCGCATTATCTCCTACAAGAGTGAGTACTACAGCTTCTCGCACATTCCATGTCTCACATTAAAGTCCGTCCCCTCAGACCTTCAACCTGATATCCCCTTTCAATGACTATCATGAGTGTCAACATAGTATGCTCCATGTTCATATGATCTGCAAACCAATACCTTCAGGCTGAGACGTGAGATGTCCAATAAGGAAGAACAGGGGGTTTGAACGAATATTCTGCAGGAACATCCTTGGCTTTGTCGGTACGGCCTGCTTCTCCAGTTACTCGCCCCGCAATGGAAATAGTGCAATCCAGAAGCAACGTCCCCATCCACGATACGACTCTTACATGTTGAGCGAAAGGGCAGCCACATGTGATTTCCAGGGGTTTCTGGATATCAATCTTCCAAACCGGACAGCAAGAGCTTCGAGGAGGAAAAAGTCCTCTGGAAATCACTAGGTTAATTACGCCAATGAGAAAGGCAGGAAAATTAAAGAGGTCGCGATGAGCGAATGAAGGAGTTGTAGAGGGGAGATATCGAGACCTGCACCCTCCTTGGTTGAATCCAGGTTTTGAAAATTTGATGGACAAGTCTCGGCGAACTAGCATAGACCAACATACAAGACATATAAAGCCCTAAAGCCTCACCCACTCCAGCACATAACGACTACATTCTCTCTATCATTCCTGCATCTCTCCCTCTCAAAGCATTACCAACCGCCCTTCCACCACCTCCACCTCTCAACCACCTCGTTTCCTCCCCTAGATAAACTGCGATCATTATCCCCCTCCTACTCAGACCATCACATAATATCACCCGTCCCCAACGCCCCATTTCCCCCACCCATGAAAGCTCCACACCACACAACCGTGCCAAAACACCAAAGCAACATGAGTAAAAAACGTTCCGTTCGTTCCAGAGTACGGGGCACCACTTCCCCCAAAACGGCCACAGTGCCCCCACCCCACCTTTCCCATAGCGCCATCACACCTGCTTACGCCTTTCGCCTTCGCCGTCGCCGCCCCCTGGCCTGGGGAACCTTCATCATCAGATAATCCCATGGAAAATTCCCGCTTATTTTCGAGAAAAAGCACTGCAACGGATCCGCTATGCCGTCGTTATCAGCACGCGAAGAGCAGGGTCGCCGAGGGCGCGGTGGAGGAACTGTGTGTGGGTGGATGGAATGGCGTGTTGGCGAGGTGAAGGAGGAGGAGATGAAGGATGTGCGTGTGTGGTTTTTGGGTGGGATCTCACGGTGAGGTGAAGAGGGTTTAGCCGGGGGGGGGGGGGGAAGAAGAATCGGAAGAGGGCGGCGAGGGAGAAGAGAGAGAAGAGAGAGAAGAGGCAAAAAAGGGAAACCACAGAAGAAGCGAAAGAAGCGAAAGAAGCTACGTAAGAGCACCCAAATCACATAATAGTCTACACCGAATCACGCCCCTGAAAGAACCCTAGTTAACAACACGTTTCAAGCGTGGAAACATTGGAACCATTCAACGGGCTTCACAGACCCTATCGTTCTCGTATGTGCAGAAACAATAAAGTAGAACCGAGGGAATTCTGGCTTTGAAAGGATTGAATATTAGTGTAGAGATCTGGAAGATTGGAAACGCGGGTATGCTGTTCCGATTTAATCCATAAAGGGGGTGGGTACTTTGGACCGTCTGAGTAGTTTCACGGCCACTTTATCGACATGTCGAGGCATCGGGGCATCGAACGTGGAAATTGGACAAGATCCGAAAGATGAATGTATTCTCGAGTGTGCCTTGCCAAGTAATTATCTTTGAAACAGCCGTAGGAAGGTCTAAATAACAGTGTATGAGTATCAACTTAAACTCCCTACCCAAATGCAAGACTAGAACGCCACCGCCATCGATATACATGGCATGATGCTGTGATTCTCTTGCGAACACAAATCCTGAAGTCGGAATAAAGCACCGCATCGGCCTTCAATCCTTCCATCGTTGCAAATACCTTTGCATGTCATTCGAGGGTTGTGGTGCTGGAGCAGCCTAAGATCACGAGTCAGCCCAAAGCCCACTTGATGAAGAGGAAACTAGTCTCATACAGTATTCGCCCGACTCGACACACTAGCCGTCTGGCTCATGGTCATGGTCGTGACCTGACTCGGCGTGGGTAGAAATGTCTGCGCCAATGAGACCGAGCTCGTCGGGTACTGTGGTGTCGGGTTCGCCGCCGTGATCTTCGTCCCTGGTCTACCTTGCATTGGTGCATACTTGATCGACCCGGTCTGCATCGTATATGGCACCGTGTAAGCTCCGGCGGGGCCCGCAGCACCGCCGGCATTTGCGCCCTGTTGGGCCTGAACTGGTTTCTCTGTCGGAGGACCGCTGGTGTCCGTGACGCTTTTGATTCCTTTTTGGACGTTTGGGGGAAAGGTGCCCGTCATGCCGCTTAGGGAAAAGCGTTTGGAATAGTTTGTGACTGTACCACTAGGGCCCGTTGATATGATTTTAAGGAAGCTATAGGGTTGATGGCCATTAGTAGCTGGTCGAAACAGCTATGGAACTGGGCCTCCACATACTAAGCATTGGTGTCGCTACCTCCGATGCCCGCTTGTATAGTGCTCGACACCGCTTTGCCAGTACTGACGTCTCCTTGATCCTTGATGGAAGCTAATTGAATCTAGAGGTTCATGGATCTCGTCAGCAGAGTGTTTGAGAACATTGTCAACTCCAATCCTACACGATCATGGAGGTGCACTGACAAAGCTGGCAGCATCATTCCCTCCAGCACATAAAAACAGCGTGTAGGTCTTTAGGTCGGACAACGGCGGCTGTGAGCCGGAATCTTTCCATTCTACTGAGATGGACGATCCACCTTTTATTGTGGTACCGGCAGCTGGCGAGGTGAACTGAACATCTGCTAATGCGAAAGGGGCAAAGCTTGCGAAGAGAGCGAGTAGTCGGATGAGCATGGTTGTAGCGTCAGTACAATGTGGAGAAGTGAGAAACCGGCCACGCCGAAAGGAACGGAAGTCTTTCTCAAGGTTTGGTCAGCCGAAGATTGTCAAGTTGATGTCGTCGGCAATGATGGATAAATAATACATACGGAGCTACAATCTAAAGGTTGGTGACTGGCGGGAGGCGTTTACGCTAGGCTTATTGGGCTAGCTTGGTTTTCTATTTACAGAAGGATCTTTATCTAGGTAAGTCCTCTATCAAAACCCAACTCAATAGGGAGAGAAGTCTTGTCTAGTCTACTGGTCGAAGTTCATAGATTGCGGATGAATAACCATGACATTCGAAGTATAAGGAGGTATAGTTTATTCAAGCCTAATTTTGTTCAACGACTCTTCGCAACTCCACGCTAATTTCCAAAATCAAGAAATGCCAGAATACTTCGTACAAAGTCCAGCACATAGTACTACACGGCGTCTTTTCTTAATGAATTCATGGTGCTCACAGCCGAGCTTAAGCAGGTTTCACGAAGCGACCGGTGCTTTTCTTTCCACGTTTCTCACGGGAAGATCCCCACTTATTGAAGTCTTGCTCTTGTCTTTCAACGGAGGCAATTTCGGCTGAAATCCGACCGGAAGCTCGACAAGACTGCTGGCTTGCCTGATTGTCATGGCGTGCTTCAACAGCATCTCCTTGTCGACTTTCAGCTCAAAGTTGGTCACAAAGCAAAAGCTAACCTCAAGCCTTCCAAGTTCTGATTCAGTCACACCTCCCACTTTCGCGAAGCGTCGATGGGGATAGCTAAGATCCTCTAGAGCTTTCATTGCTACCCGAAGGCCGGCCAACAATAAGCGGTGGACGTTCCGCGCCGTGACGGGAATAATCTTCTCTACAACGGCAAGCCTGTGGATATAGAAACTGGTTGCCAGATACACAGCTGTTGACATTGGGCAATAGCGATGAAGACGCAGCAGGTATTCTTCGAGGGCAATAGGAGGTGGCTTCTTTGAGTAGAATTTCCTTGCAATTGCACCGTGCTGAATGTTGAGTGGCTCCATGTTCGACCCAATGATGTGCAATGGTTCTCCCGGGCCAGATTCAGGACTGCCAATAGGTGTTTTGGCCTTTGCTGGAACAGCATCCACGTCTTCCGAACTCTCTAACTTCCGAGGCGTGCGTGTCCGTGATCTACTACCGTCTTTTGCGTGCCGTGCCACACTTTCCTTCTCTGCTTGCATAACTCTCAAATTCGGCGTGTCAGGATGGCTGATGGGCGGTGTTGGCGGGATGTCGCCAGTAATTCCCACTAAAGTCTCCATGGTACCGCACAGCAGCTTCAAAGCGGCTACAGGTGTCAAGGTAAATATGTCAATGTTGTGACTTTCTGGAATGGCGCCAAGATCTTCAGGAGGTGAACGTATGCTTGGATTGATGCCAGGATCTCCCGAAGGCTCTGGGGGCGGTGGAAGTTCGGGCGTAGAAGCACCTGTTGATTCGCCCAACCGAGACTGAGGGTGTTCGCCATCTTGGATATGCTCCGGAGAATGCATTTTTGATCAGGCTTGATTTCTCCTCACTGATTGTAGGCGTGGGGCAAGCTACCACTCCTCATCGTCTCCAAGGCCCTGTCTGGTGGTAGATACGCCAGCACAGAGAATGGAATCGAAATCTATGACGCAGAGTGCGCATTGTGACATGCCAGGCTGAGGATCCAGTTGCAGGTTGACTGGAGGATGAGTTGATACGGCCAACTCACTCTAGACCTGGCGGTCGTTGATATTAAACACGAGTGAAGCGGTTGGCAACAAGGCCCTAGGGCCTAGAGAAGGCTTCTCTGTAAGGTAAGGTAGTTTAGTCTGTAGTGGCGGCAAATACTGGTCAGTGCTATGATACTTTTTCTTGCAGGTCAAGCGACCATCGGAATTGATACCTGCGGGGGTTCCATTGTTTGTAGAGACGATATCTAATTGGAGCGCGGGCACAGCGGGGTAAATGGAACCAAGTCCACAAGGCGAGACTTCCATTCCGTCAACGACGAACTGAATGTCTTCAGTGATTGCATGCCAAGTCACCTGGCAGAGAATCACCAGAGAATCACCAGAGAATCACTGTCTACAAGAAAGTCTGAATGCAGAAGTGGAGTTGATAGGCCATCGAAGCTGCTGGCACAATCAGGCACAACGACGAGGCGTTGTTGACGGTCGATTGGTTCACGCGGGTGTCCGGATTGGTAGTTCGCCTCGCCGAAGCATCTTAATCATACTGATATCTTAGAGATGGGCAGTGGGAAACGATGGTATCTATATGCTTAGTCTTATCCTCGTTTTTTCACTACGCAATGCCTTCTTCTAGCAATGTTGGCAATCTATCTTTACCTCAATCGTCCTTAGACTTCAAGACGTTGGTGGATCTTACAGTACTTACATACTTTTCTGGCCTTGGAACACTTTCATTTTCCGACTCTCTTGATATTACTCAATACTCTCTCCGTTGCTCATTCTCTCGCCTAAGTTATCGGGTTGTGTGGCCATACAAACGGGGGATGCCCTTGATGATACGAGGCAAAACCCCTTCGAGACGGCAATATGCTTACCTAGCGCAAGTGATATCGTGTAACCTCACCTTTTGGTTGGCTGCACCGCGGTCGGATTATGGATGAAACTTGCGAGAACGCTCAAAGCAGCTTCAGAAAGCAGCTTCAAGTACCCGCCTCTTGCCAAGGCAGGGTGTGTAATAGCAGCTATAAGTTATTTCTAGTTCTCGGTCTCGGTCCAGAGCTATTTATTACGTAGATTGGTTACGAGAGGCCGATCGCCAGGAATCCAGTTCTACTTTCCTTGTTCGTACCATTCAGATTATGTCGTCTTCTGCTTACGAAGGTTTAGAAGTCGTCCCTCATGAAGGTCTGCAAACGTCGCAAGAGGGCCTGGAGGTCGTGGACCAAGGGCCACCTGAGGTAGTTGCTTCCTTGGATGGGTTCACAAAGTCTGCCTCTATCGAACCTGCGGTACAAAACCCGCGAACGTTATGCGGCGTGCGAAAAACGACGTTTTGGTTTTTGGTTGCGGTGATATCAATCTGTGTCATCGCGGGGGCTGTAAGTGGTGGAGTAGAAGTGTCGCAAAAATCCACTGAACGGTAAGTATGGAGGCGTGAGATACTAGACATGAGGGCAAAAGGTTCTGATACTTTGTTATCTAGCTCAAGAGCTCCTTCCACTGCTCTGCCGGTGTTTCAATCACAGTCTACCATCTTTTCCACCCCACCCTCCACATCAACATCCACATCATCACCCTTCTCATCATCACCCTCCTCATCATCGAACAGTACCTCATCAGCTTCCTCATCGTCTTCATCATCAGCTCCATCCTCAAATCCGTCGTCTGCTACCTCTGTTCCCTCATCTGGCATAGTTGCTTTGGACTGTCCCGTCATAAATGGCACTCGAGATTCCGTACCATCATTGCAGGGCAACTCCAGTTTCCTTATCTTCTGCGACTATGACATCCAAACTCCTGTGCCCGACCTCAAAACATTCAAGGCTTCGACTTTGAGTGATTGCCTTCGAGCATGCACAGGATACTCCAGTGCAGCGAGCGAAATATGTCGAGGTGTCACATTCCACACCAATCTCACCTTTTCAACAGCCAATCAAGGAAGCAATTGTTTCTTGAGAGGGGGCGCCGTTACAACCTACCTTGTGCTGATGAACGGCCTGCCGGACACAATGGCAAGTGCAGCTTTATCCACCGGATGAGAAGCAGTCCTGGTATGACCGCTATGTCGTCTACTGGCGGGCCCGGAGCTTTATGAAATTCAAGTTGACTATGGAATGAAGTCGTACAGAACGCTTCCAAAAATCAAGGTAAGAAACGGCGAGACGAGTAAATGAAGGCTAGGTAATCCTGTTCTCTCATGAACAGGACAAAAGGGCGGTTAGGGGCCGTGAACGGGACTAAAGCATTCAAGTATCTAGTATAGCTCTTTCCACCGTATCATTTTCTCGGAGTTTGAGACTTTCCTATGTTCAGTGATTGCAGCTTCGGTGGTTCTACATCAGTGCACAGCCATCAACGACTGGAGTTGTGACTCCTTCGTCTTACTACCACATAGCAGTGTCTTAAGTGCCTAATTAGCAAACGCCGCTCAAATTTCGAACTGCCATCCAGCATCCCCAATGCCACTATCTCCTAGTCAAGCACAGCCAAGCACAACTCTCATCCGGACTCCTTCAGAGCTCAGCATCAAATCGCCACTGACGGATACCGAGGAAAGCGGGTATCACCGGTCCAGAGACGGGCATTTGTACATTTATAGTCGCAAAAGATCTGTTGATAATGATCTCTGTGCCGCGCCAGAACAACCGTACCAAGCTTCGAGTCTTTCCAATAGCCCATCTCTCAAGAGCAGCCCCTCATGCTAACGATCTAGTCTTTATATCCAGTCATTTGGACCTCCTAAGGTAACCGACAAGACGCCCCTTAGGCGCCTTTATCTAGCTAGAGGGGGATCCGACATCTTTTGCAATGTCATCTGCAGGGAGGCCTTGACAACAATCCCCCTCGAGCGTTATGTATGGGCCCGAAAGCGGACATGACGGAAGCTGCACCAGGGGGGTGGCAGAAAGTCTGTGAACTTGTTCAACAACCGGTAGCTAGACACTTCGGGCGAGCTATCAGACTAAAGGAAGCTGCTTGGTTGTGGTAAGTTGAGATTGATGGTACTTGGTCTACTCTTTGGGCCCCAATATGACTTGTCCAACAAGCTTTGGCCTTAGATTATACGATTTCGAGAGAAAAATGGTCGGCTTGTCTTTTTGTCACTACGAGAGATTCGGGTTGTTGGCTATTGATTCTGGAATGATCGAGCCGGTGAATTTAAATCGATGAGAAGGTTAGCTGTTAGACTGAGTGGCAGATTGAGTATGGGCAGGCAAGATTATCCAGTTTTACATGTTTCTCTTCTCTAATCTCAAATGCGCACAAGCCTTGCAAGTAAACGCGAATCAACGAATATACGGTTTGAACAGAGTAGTAGTAAGTCTGTTTATTCACTTTTACATCTATACAAATACCAATCATTGTCTCCTAACTTTCTGCACTCACACCCACACCCAACTGACTATACTCTGACACTCGCCTAGGCTATGTGAACAACTCATTCCATTGTCTCGGTTTTTAGACGACAAATGTTTCTCATTCCTGGGCACACGTCCTTGGCCGCCTGCCTCTAGTCGCCAAACCGTACTGCCAGTAATCGTGCCACGCTAACACCTACTGTAGTCCTCTCATGAACGCTCCAACAAACCTCTTTCCAGCATGACGACCATGAGGAGCAATTCACGACTAATTCCTCATTCGTCTATTGACCGATCCCCTTCAGGAGCCTAGTTTGTCACTTTTTCGCCCTGTCGAAGCCGAGTGCAACCCTAATGCGATCCTCTTGGAATTTAAGCGGTGAACCGCTGTCGGGTCATGTTACTGATAGCGGTGTTAAGCTCGACCAGGAATAACTATCTTCATGGCCGCGAAATATATGTTGATATCATCTTTAGTGCCGTGTTGGAACGGCTATACTAAACTTCGAAATCCGTCTCTCGTTGGTCTCAAGCAGTCAGCACCTGGTACTGGTCTGATATTCATGTCTGCTCTATTGGTCTATCCGGCAACAAGACACCTTGGGCGCCGATATAGGCCTCTTGGCAGCAATATGGAACCTTTCTTGCTATGCTACATAAATATGGGGTCTATAATATAAGGTAGGCAACTACGGCTTTTACGTCAAGTGTAGGCTTGAAAGCAGTGGCGGAAGCCGCGGCATCCCAGGCGGCAGAACCAACTGACGATACTTCAGCATTCCCGCCTGATCTACTTGGACTATTCAACCTATAAGTTCGGCTTCAAACCTCAATGTTTCCCATCCCTGGACACACAGCCTTTGCGGCCTGCCTCCACTCGCCAAATTGTACTGCCAGCAGAGGATTTGCATCAGGTTTAGTTTCAATCACCCTGTCCACGGGCCAAGTCCAGGGCTTTCCCAGGGCCGTAAAGTGAAGCACCTTCACCTCGCCGTAAGCGTCTCTTAGTGCACGTCTCAAGCGCAAGCCCCGTTCTCGTACTTCTTGTTGCTGCAAATGCGCTGTTTTCATTTCGGCTTTCCTTTGCTCGGGTTCTTCCCATTCCGCCGTATTCATGCTCGTCGAATCGCTGCTGGCCTGAGATCCCGGCGGTGAAAACTGTGAAGGCTGCCAATCTGGGTCCCTCGATGGTGCTATCCCTTGCCACCAGGAGGGTATTTCGTTTGTCTCCCAGTGACTGTTGAGTGTAAGATAATCCCCCGGCAGGAGCAGTGCGGTATTCTTGAACATTGCATTCACGATGTCCGTATCAAAGGTACCGATGGCGGGTGCTTGCAGCTCGCTCTTCATGCGCTCCCATCTACAAGATCTCCGAGTTAGCATGCTCTTCTAGGATCAATTCATAAATTATTAAACGTGTGTGCAGAGCATACACTCCAGCAGCATGTCTCAAAACGCGCAGTTGGGTTTGAATATGAAAGATTGAATCCGAGAACATGCTTACAGTCTGTCACTGAGGCTGATCAGGAGAAACGCGGAGCTGAATTCATCATCTAGCCAATATGCACGCGGAGCGGCAAGGTCAACTTCTGGAAGGTCGAACACATGGTCGAGACTTTGGAGGATCAGTTCGTCAGCATCGAGAACGAGTATTCTCTTCAGCGAAGGAATGTAATGATGTAGGCGGAAAGTGACGAGTTTTAAGAGTACACCTTGATAGTAGGGCACATCTTGAGTTGGGTTTTGGGGCGGCTCAAATGGTATCACTGTGGCATTGTGAGCAGTGAAGGCTGAGAGGTATGAGGTGTCGAGATTGGGTTTTACAAGCACGATAATTCGGTGCTTGGCGTTGAAACGATTTTGCAGGCGGTCGATGTTGACAAGGACCGAACAAGCGTATTGAGGCGTGGTGGCGTAAAAGACGTAGGCGAAAGGCGTCGTGAGGGTTTCAGAAACTGGGACAGGCGGATGTTCCAAGGTATACGCCAACCCTACGATGGGTTCTAGTGGATGGTTTGGAACGGTGGACGCTGGGCGAACGTTGCCATGAAGGTAAAAGCTCACAAACCAGAGTACAAGAATGGCCAGGCCCATAGAAAAGGCCAAACCCCTGGAATTCCGCAACGCATCTGCTTTACTCATTGTTATTGCAGGATTGGAAAACACTGGATAACGCTGCACAACGCTTCCAGCAAGGGATGTTTGTTGTTGAATCCGCAATGGCGATAGTCCTAAAGGCAAAGTAATATTTTATCTTTCTATTCTATTCTCAATCATAGGGGCTCTGCATATTCTGCAAAGCTGTATATCGTAAGATGGACAACAAAGCTGGGGAAGAATGGTTATAAGCAAGAGAGACAGCAGGAATAAAGAGATCCAAACCCACATTCCCCCTTCGATGAAGAATACATGAGGAAGAAAAATCACTATTCCCATTACCGGTCGGCATTCTGCATTCACAACCACTTCACCTTCTCGTTTCAAATACTTTGAGGCCTTTCAAAGCTCCATCAGATGATGCAGCATGTTGGAGGGCTCGACTGAACATGTGCTTTGGCTTTGAGCTATGGCTTCTTGATTCCCAAACGACCTCTAGAATCATCACTGGTTCCATAGGAGATGGCCATCTGATATGAAATTGAGTTAAATTATTCTCAGGGAAAATCAGTGAGACGGAGTCTTGAGGGCGAGAGCCTGGTGGTATAGATTGCTGCAGGGCAGCATCATACTACTCATATGTTGAAGCTTCGATTACTCAGTTGTGAATCTACATATGTCTGACACAGATCTCGAAGTAGAACAGGAAGATATTTCGACATCTTAGAAAGTACTACGGACTCAGAAACATCGGGTCTTGAGTCCTACGACTAAGTCTCGGCTATTAGCGTATGCAGAAAGGTTTCGAATCCTTGGCATTCATTTTTGCGCTGCCCCACGATGATCCTTTATATGAGAAATTCGACATTTAACCCCCCACCACCTATTATCGCATTCAAACAGGTGATTTTGAAGCTATTCAGATACTACTAATCAAAATCTATAGTACCAGCTTCAAGATCTCTTTTCAAGGCTTTAATATCAGCTTCAAAGATATAATCTTCGGCGCTATGCTTGAAATGCTGTCTCGGAAACCTATCACACCTGCTTCTTTCGACAGCGTAATGGAGAAATTCATCAAAAGTGCCTTCATAATGGGGTCATATCTCCTCGAAATGTCGTCGGACTCAGGCCTTCAAAACACTAAAACTGAGCTCGATGAGATTGAAATCCGACGAATAGGGAGGCAGATAACGCACCTCACATCCGTGTGAGGTAATGAGTTCCTCGATACGAGCGTTACAATGTATGCTGACGTTATCCATGATGATCACACTCTTCGGGGCCGGAAAGGAACTGCATAGAGGTAGCAGTTCATCTGCTAGCCATCGAAAGAAAGCCTCGCCGTTGAACCAGCCTTCACGAATACCGATACAGAGTAGATAGTCATCTATCGTGTAAGTCGGAAGAACACTCCAGCAATGCCCTCTCGTTCTAGAGGCTTGATAGCGAGCTGGTTCACCAACTGGTGCATAGGCTTGATGACGTCACCCAGTAGTCTCGTTGAAGAGAGTCTCGTCAACGAAGACAAGCTGCTCAGCAGTCAGACGAAGCAGATCTGCAACCCAGTTTAATCGCAGCTCATCGTTCTGTCTGACGCTCACACGCTGTCTCTTTTTATTGCTTCAGCGTCTTCTCTTCAGAATTCTCGATATCGTGAACTGATGCACGTTAATGCCTCACTCCTCTCATATGTATCAGATCATCTCTTTCTGCATGGCTCACGACTGTTCTTCGAGGTAGGCTATGAGGCCATTTTCAGCGAACTTGACGATCTTTCGAGGAGCGCCTTTGGGTCGGAATTGAGGTCTAAAGGGAGAGCCATACATGAAGAGATTCTCCTGAATTCTATAGACGGTATCAAAGTGACAGTGAACCTCTTCGGCGATAGCTTTGGGGCACCAGTGGAGTAGCAGAAGACGTAGTATTCTGGAGCGAAGGCTTGCAGAAAGTGGTCTCGGCATAGCTAAAAGCGATCAGTAAGCGAGGAGGTCTGAATAGCTTCAATAATAGCTTCAATATCAGCTTTTTGAATGCGATAATAGGTGGTTGGGTTGAATTTTCGAATTCCTCATATAAAGGATCACCGTGGGGCAGCGCAAAAATGAATGCCAAGGATTCGAAACCTTTCTGCATACGCTAATACATTCGGCTGAGAGATAAGATAACAATGGAGGCGGGACCTCGAACGTTTACAGAGTACATACCCGTGATACCTTACAATCACTCTTTTCTACTTTCGTACCACGGGATGTGAACCAGATTCTCGTTGATATATTGCCCTGTGTTACCATTATCAGAAAACCAAAATTGCTCTCTGATATTTCTGGCTCTACTCCCACCACAATGTCGACCGTGACAAAGCCGAAGATCCCACCTGTGGTGATGGATTCAATTACTCAACAAATTGGAAACACTCCAATGGTCAAGCTGAACAAGATACCCCAGAGCCTCGGCATAGAAGCTACAGTGTATGCTAAGCTTGAATTTTTCAATGCTGGAGGAAGTGTCAAAGACCGGATTGCGCTGCGGATGATAGAGGAGGCGGAGCGCTCAGGAAGAATAAAGCCTGGAGATACGCTGATAGAGCCTACGAGTGGAAACACGTGAGAGTTCAGCATTTGGTGGGGTGTATCGTCTAGCCTTGCTAACGAAGCATATAGTGGCATTGGTCTAGCATTAGTAGCAGCCGTCAGAGGTAAGCTGGCCTACTTCTACGTTGCGTAGAGCAGAAAGGCGACGGATTAACATACAAAGGCTACAAGACCATAATCACACTCCCTGAAAAGATGTCACCTGAGAAAGTTGCTGTCCTTCGTTCCTTGAATGCCACAATCATAAGAACACCTACGCAAGCTGCTTTTGACTCGCCAGAGTCGCACATAGGCGTCGCCAGAAGGTTACAGAAAGAAATTCCAAATGCACATATATTAGATCAATACGGGAATCCAGACAATCCACTGGCGCACGAGTACGGGACAGCTGAAGAAGTATGGACACAAACGGAGGGGAAGATAACAGCTATTGTTGCAGGAGCTGGCACAGGCGGGACAATTACAGGATTAGCCAGAGGTTTACGGAAACATAACCCGGATGTCAAGGTTATCGCTGCTGATCCCTACGGTTCGATACTGGCATTACCGCATTCTTTAAATCAGACGCACGCAAATGAATCCTACAAAGTCGAAGGCATTGGGTACGACTTTATACCGGATGTGCTAGACCAGAAAACCGTTGATCACTGGTACAAAACCGACGACCGAGAGTCTTTCGCCTATGCTCGGAGGCTAATAGCAGAAGAGGGTCTCCTTGTTGGAGGCAGTAGCGGCAGTGCAATGGCAGCCATGGTCAAGGGCGTCAAGGACCTAGGACTCGGCAAAGGTGACGTCGTAGTTGTCATCCTACCTGACAGCATAAGAAGCTACTTGAGCAAGGTAGGTCATCCTGCCAAATCGCCCTCTTATACACAGAAAAATCCTCAATGCTAAATCATCCCAATAGTTTGTCGACGACGACTGGCTCGCCGCCAACGATCTCCTGCCCCCCACCCCACCACCGACTACCCCTTCGTCTCCCGTCCACAAACCCACCAAATATCCCTTCCAAAACGCCACCATCCGCACCCTTCGTCTCAAACCCGTCACTACCGTCCTCTCCAACTCCTCCTGCGCCGACGCCATCGAGACCATGCGCGACAAAGGCTTCGATCAACTCCCCGTGCTCGCGCCCCAGGGCCGCAGACTAGTCGGTCTGGTCACCCTAGGCAACCTCTTGAGTTGGATTAGCCAGGGGCGCGCAACAGCCCAGAGCCCGGTCGAGGACGTCATGTTCAGCTTTTCCAAAATCCAAGAAGTCGTAACAGACCCCCGAAACGTCGGCGATATCGCCAAAGCTCTACCCGCCGACCCAACAAGCAAACACACGGTAACGAACGGTGAGGCAGACTCAGCCGGGCTGCCGCAGAAGCGGAAGTTTGTCGAAATTACAATGGACACGCCGTTGGAGGCGCTGCGACGATTCTTCGAGTGGAATAGCGCGGCTGTTGTGACGGAGAGGGAGGAGGGAGGGGGGATGATGCCGGTGGCGGTGGTGACGAAGGTGGATTTGTTAGGGTGGTTGGTTAAGCAGGGGAAGGTTGCAGGATGAGGTCGATAGCAGTGGAGGCGTAAGTCGATCTTCTGGGGAAAGGGGTTGGGATGTTGGTGTGGATGGGGTGTTCTTTAGGGGGGACTTTAGAAAGAAGGGAGGCTCAAAACTGCATGGATGTGGAGTTAGGAGCGTGGATAAACTGTCGATTTGATCCGTGGATATCGAAGACCTGTCTCAACACCACGGTCTTTCTTCCAGGATGGAAATCCATGGTCCGAACCCCAATCCCCAACTTGTACATCAGACTAGACACGATACAATTTATTACATACGCCATGTGAAATTTGCCATGGCCTAGATAAAAACAAGCCATCAAGCAGTATCTAACGTCTGGCTCCTTGCCTAACACCTTGCAATACAGTCCAGGGACACCAGATCAGACCATTTACACCAACCACTAACCCCTAATCCCTCAAGCTCCCTTCCTCACCTGCTCAACCTTCCCCCCTCCCCCTCCATCCTTCAACCCCCTATCCAACCCCCGACTCCTAACCAACACCCCCTCTCTCTCACTCTCCGGATCCCCAAACACCACCTCCCCCCCCGCCACCGCTTTATCCTCCATCTCCTCCAATCCCTCCAGCACCCCTCGCATATAACTCACCACCTCCCCCAGCCTCCTCAAATCCGTCTCCGCCTCCCCCCTAAAAACATTCCTCCACACCGCCGTCGCCAGCACAGCGTCCCCCTTCACCAAGCCCTCATCGTAGCCGGCCATGAGCCCGCGCCACTGCACGAAGAGGTCTTTGAGGTATTTGTTGCGGATGGAGCGCGCATGCACGTTGTGCGTGGTTACCATGCGGTCTTCGGCGATGTAGAAGAAGTGGTCGAGGAGGTGTTGGTGCCAGGCGGGGGCGTGGGCAGCGGGGAAGCAGCGGATGCGGACGGTGAGGAGGTACATGTGCAGGAAGGTTACTTGGGCCCAGGTGTTAAAGGTTGGGGTGAGGCCGAGGGCTGGAGGAAGAGGGGGGTTTAGTATCGTTGGGTCTCTTGGGAGCTTTGGACGAGTTCGGGAGGGAGGAAAAGGAAGGGCGGCTTACTGTCGTACCAATACCCTGTCCCAACACCAAGATCCTCACCATCTTTTGTCTTGGGTATCTCCACACCCTTCTCTCGAGCTTGCGGGATAGTGTAGTCGGCCTGGCGTGCGCATTCTTTTACGAGTTTTTCAGAGACACCGTAGGCGATGTAAGTTTCTGTGACCGAAGATGCTCGTTTGCGGACTTCAGTTGCGATGCTCTGGGCTGTACTGGGGGCGTTGTAAATGATCTTTGCAAGGGACGGATTGTCTGATTGCTGTGCTGCGGGTGGATTGGGAGGAGCAGCCTTTTGGGCGGCTGGTTGGGCGGCGGAAAGGGGAGGGGAGAGAGAGAGGAATCGTGATTGTATATGTGACCGCTGGGGTGCTGGGGAAGTCTGATCATGGTTAGTATTGCTGGAGTTGAGAATAGAAAGGCACAGCGTACATGTCGAGGCTGGCGCAATTGGCGCCTCAATATTCTCAGACATGCAGTACAATGCGTGCTGGAAGCCATATCTAGGGCTCGCCGGGGCTTTTTCCTGTAAAAATTTGATTTGCGATACGGTCTGTATGCTAGATGTTCTGGTGGATGTTCTGGTGGATGTTTGGAGTGGTCGATGTCATGACTTCAATATTGAGTTTGCATGGTTCGCTCAAATCGACGCGCCCCACAACGCGATCCCCAGAGTCACTGAAACTATCTACATTTATACTTGAGAATCCACAGTACCAATCAATGTTTCTAGCAGATGTTGGAGCTGGAAACCTTCAACTTGTCTGCAAATGTTCGCGGACCAATCCCTGACCAACGCCTTGAAATGCATAGATTCCCAGTAATCCTTTGATTTGCTAAACTCCAAATTACTCCAGTTTGCTTGCTTGCTATTTGAGTACCAGACGCTCGAGCGACTTCTCCTCAATTGGTAGTAATTCGTTCAAAGCATTCGGGTCTCGGAGCTGTGCTGGCACATCAAGTCCTTCCATTGCGAGCTTCTGAATGTGAAGTCAGTGTGGGTTCCATGAATCCTCCGTAAGAGTTGCCTTACATGTCTAACCGCCTCGTAACTGTCCTCTTTCGCCACGTATTCCCTGATCACCTCGCCAGTCGCGAACTCGATATATATCCTCGTATCTCTTATCCGGAGCAGAACATTGTCGAGGCGCATGAAGAATCGACAGAGCAGCAGTAGACGCGCTGGCATGACCCTGATTTTGCAAGAGTACATTGTGATACCATTGTCTGCCATTTCGTCTTCGTACAGCATGACCTCATCGAAGAACAAGATAGGATCAGGACGTCTGAGAAGATCCAGAGGTATAGGCGAAGTGGTGGGTTCGAAGACTGGAGAAGCGGACGTCAAAGTGCCCTTGTAGTCGGTACTATACGACCAGTCGAACGGCTTAACGACCTCTGTTATACCTTCATGCTTCTTTTCTCTGTCTTTCCTCAGCATGAATTCCCATTCCGAGATCTGCAAGCCCCGCGTACCGGGTACTCTGCCACTCTTTGGAGTGCGCCACTTGGAGCATTGAACCTCCAGTCTTGTCCACCCTGTCCAGCGCATCAAATGTATTGAAGTTGATCCCCCAGCCGCTTGGAACATGTTTGATCGAAGCCATGTTGTCGCCGAATATCATTTCTGGAGGAGTGATGCCTAGCTTCGCCGTCATCTGCTCAATGGGCTCAGCCTTCAGTATTGGTAGTTTCCTAGTGGTGATTTTGAAGCCATTGTGTGTTAACGAATTTCCAGCATCAGCAATTGACGGATAGCGCGAGTCCGGAATAGCTGTACCGTTCATCTTTGGAATCGATTGTTGTTCTTGCAGGTAGCTCACGCAAACGATTTTGCGGAGTGAAGCTCAAACGCCCCGCCGATGAAGGTCCCCTCCTTTAGCGCCAGCGTAGGGCTGACCCGCTCCGTTGCTTGGGCGATAATCATCATATGTTGACTCTTTCTTGATCCTTGCTGTCGATAGCTTTCAGCACGCATACTAACATCGGCATTACCAGCTGTACCACTTGCACCCAGCGAGTACTGCGTTCAAGAGAACTTTTGTTTCATTCTTTTTTGTTCTCAATCATGGCAATTAGAACCATCGAGTCAAGGCTTGAGTGCCTGTCCGTCAATGACGAGTATGAACAGCCAAATGGAGGCGGCGTTTATCATAAATCGAAGGTAAGTCGCAACAGGCCAGTTCGAGGATGATGTTGATGAACGATCAGGGATCACTGTCAACAGCAATGTCCATATCTGGGCTTGGCTCAAGTACTCAATTGACATCGAGTACGAATCGTCCCAATTTGTTGAAGCTGGCTCTCCAAAACAACAACGACGCAAATGCCAAATCTTCGACTATCACCACCGTTACAGTCGCTTCACAGGCGTCGCAATGGCGCGGATCCAATATGCCACCGCCGGCTCCGTCTCCACCTCGCAAAGGCACCAGCACTTCATCATCTGCGCGAGCCTCAGATGAGAGCACCCTGCAAAGATTATCCAATCTACCAATATATGAGCAACCGCAACCAAAAAAATTCCACTTGGGAATGTTTGAGATTGGGAAACCTCTGGGCAAGGGAAAGTTTGGACGAGTGTACCTAGCGAAAGAGAGGACCTCAGGCTTCGTCTGCGCGCTCAAAGTGCTTCATAAAAGCGAACTACAGCAAGGGAAGGTTGAGAAGCAAGTGCGAAGAGAGATTGAGATCCATAGCAATCTCCGCCACCCTAACATTCTCCGTTTCTACGGCCATTTTCACGATAGTAAAAGGGTGTTCCTAATTCTCGAATATGCAGGCAAGGGGGAGCTGTACAAGCATCTTCGCCGAGAAAGCAAATTCGCAGAATGGAAAGCAGCGCAATACATTGCTCAAATGGCTGCAGCGCTGAAGTACCTCCATAAAAAGCATGTTATGCATAGGGACATCAAGCCGGAGAACATTCTAGTGGGAATCCACGGCGAAATCAAGATTTCCGATTTCGGTTGGAGTGTGCATGCGCCAAACAACCGGAGAAATACAATGTGTGGAACTTTAGACTATCTCCCACCGGAGATGATCAAACCAGGAAGTCAAGAGAACTTCTATAATGAAAAAGTGGACCTCTGGAGTTTGGGCGTCTTAACATATGAATTCTTGGTGGGCGAAGCTCCGTTTGAGGATACCCCAATCATGACGCAACGGAGGATTGCCAGGGGTGAAATGACGGTGCCAAACTTCGTGAGCCCAGAGGCAAAGAACCTCATCCAAAGAGTGAGGCTTCGCTTGTGGCACCTCTCTTCGGGTTACACTGACTGTCGGTAGTTACTTATACTTGATCCCGAGAAACGTATATCGTTAGATGAGGTACAACAACACCCGTGGATCATCAAGCACTGCGTCAAAGGCGAGAGAGCGACACAGAGGAGCTCAGGCACAAAGGAGGCTAAGTAAGCTCTGCTCGCAGAGAAAGGCAGACTTCGCAATGTTATCTGTTTAAGTTTTCATGATCTCCTGCAGCTTGCTGAAGTTGCAATTTTTGCATATATAGGTGTTAAGGCGTCGTGAGAAGGATTGGATATCGTCGTTGTTGCATAAAGCTAGGAGTGAAGGGGTATCTCCCGGCACCGAACGCCTTAACAATGCTGATGCTAGTCGCATCCCTTCTATTCATTTTCCAAGCCCACCTTTCACCTGTATATCTCATCGAAGGGCCTAGTATCTGCGAAACAGCTCTCCCAGACTTCGTTGACAACCTGTTCCGCATGGGCTTGGTCTTTGCAAGTCGGTCTTCCCATCACCGAGAGCACAGCGCGCCTTCTCACACACTCTTGATGTTGTTGCGTGACTCTCCATTGGCCTCGCGTGAAGAATTCTCTACTCCATCTGCACTCGCCGCTGAGAGACGAAGCCCTAATTTCTGTACAAGCTGCATGCCGAAGGTTATTTTGCCATTCTACCTTGAATCGTAGATGGTCGTAGGCGTGTATCATTTCTACTTTAATTTAGTATTTCCCTGGTGCCCATAAAGGAATTGACTACGAACCATGTGCAATTGTATCCTCCAGATGACCCTTGTTCCGCAGTTGATTCGCACATACTCGGATACCGTAGTTCGGGTCGAAGCCCCCACTTTGGAGGGTATCGCATCGTCGACACCAGATGTTGCCGCTGTGTATATCGCCCCCAAGGTTGCTGATTTTCTCGCGCATGAACCGGACCACAGGGCCTAGAAATGCAGTCAATCAGCTGAACTTGGTACCGCGCAATACCGCTTCGGGAAGAAGACATACTGTATTGCAGTAGATAGTCTTTCCGCTTCTCACACTTCTCACAATCACTCTTTTCATAGCGATCATCTCGCGTCTTCTTGTATTGGGCCTCCCCTTCGGGTGTCAAGCGGCCAGTCACGTGGGATACTGCATTCTGCCATCTCGTCCAAAGGTCATCTCCTGGTATCAAGCCTGTATCTTGAGCTTTGGCCTTCTGTGATTCCCCTTCATCGGCCATTGGCGGAGTTACCATGTACAAGGAGCACCAGTTTACACAACTTCAAGGCGCGCCTCGGGCGTTCCGGGCGTCTAGCGAAGTCGAGGGTACGCAAAACGGGGCATCTAAATCTACAACCCCACTTCTACAGATGTCAATCGAGTTCACTGCGGCGTAGACTCTTCAAGAGCCTTACAGCATTAGGAGTCCAAGTCTATGCGCTTATAAAATGGTCACCGCCCAATGCCGGAGGTGTGAGAAGTAAAATAATAGGAATCGTCAAGTGGTAAGTTACTGCTTTCCCAGAAGCCAGCATGAAGGGCCACCGTCAGCTCACCATCGTTATCAAGCTGGGTACGCTAGGTCTGGAAGTATTCTAAAAGTACATGCTGATTCCTGCGCTGCATATAGGCACCAGCTCTATTGTTCATGAGCAAACGCACGAGCCACTATTGCCGATATTGTCATTGATCGTTGCAACCGCTGTCGAGCTTCGCAAAGATGGACATCGAGTCGTCATCGTCTCTTCTGGAGCCATTGGGGTGGGTCTACGAAGGATGGATGTTGAAAAGAGGCCAAAGCATCTGCCAAGAATACAAGTACGGGGTTTTCATTCTGGTCCAATATCAAATATTAATGGAAATCGCAGGCATTGGCAGCTATCGGGCAATGTCGGCTCATAAGTCTATGGGACAGCCTTTTTGCCCATCTTCGACAACCCGTGGCTCAGGTGCTACTGACGAGGGGTGATATCGCTGATGTATGTTGGTGGGCAGATGTTCATGCTGGAAACTGTTGTTTTTAACAAGCATGCAGCGCTCTCAATACCTCAACGCTCAGAACACGTTTGTGGAGTTACTGCATATGGGCGTCATCCCCATAGTCAACGAAAACGATACGCTGGCTGTTGCTGTATGTTCACAGATCCTCTGATACCCGAACTTTCGTTGAACATAATTAGGAAATTAAATTCGGCGACAATGACACTCTTTCTGCCATCACCGCCGCCATGGTCCAGGCAGACTATCTCTTCCTCATGACCGACGTTGACTGCCTCTATGACAAAAATCCTAGAACCCACCCTAACGCTCGAACCATCGAAGTCGTTGAAGATATAGAATCACTTGCAGTCGACGTTTCAACCGCCGGCTCTAGCCTTGGCACAGGCGGTATGTCCACGAAAATTGTGGCTGCTCGTCTGGCAACCTCTGCCGGCGTGACGACGGTTATTACGCGTGCTTCGAACCCGGGGAACATCGTCAATATCGTAAATTACATCCAATCGTTGAAGCAAGGCCCCTTGGAAGCTACTGCTCTACCCGCCAAGGAGTTTGGGGCTCCATTCCCATCACCGATATCGAACAGCGGTACCCTTGCAGAACCCCCTTTGCATACCCGCTTCCTTCCCAGCCTCGAACCCATCCGTGACCGCTCATTCTGGCTCCTTCATGGTCTCGCCGCCCACGGTACCCTCTTCATAGACGAAGGCGCCTACAGAGCCTTAATCCGCAAAGCCGGTCTCCTCCCAGCCGGTGTCGTGGAAGTCGACGGCAATTTTGGCCAGCAAGAAGCTGTCCGCCTGGTGGTTATTTCCCGCCCCACCGACTCCCTTACCGAAGGCGGAACCCCGATATCTCCCACAAAGGGGGGTTCAAATGAGAAGGCAGCAGTAGCACCAGTGGAAGTCGGGAGAGCATTGGTGAATTTCTCGTCAGCCGAGATTGCCCGCATCAAGGGTCTGCAAAGCACAGCTATTCAGAGTGTGCTGGGCTATGCGGATTCGGATTACGTGGCGTTGCGAGAAAATATCAGCTTGAACAGGAAGGAACCGAGTAGGCCGGCGACACCGAGTGCGGCGAGTGTGGATGCTTAGCTAGGAAATAAGCCTGCCGCAATATCAGACCAAACTCTCGTTTTCTGTTATTAGTGACTGCAGGCTCTTTCCAGAGCTACATGTGTCGATGTGAAGGTTATCGACCAAAAGAAATAGACTATCTCAGCAGCAAAGATTGGCATTACTGGGGAGCAACATCTAGGTAAATAGAGCAAGAGACTCAACCCAGCTAATTATCGTCATGCCCAAGTTCATAGTAGATGCCAACCTCCGCCTCCAGCAGCTACCCTAAGATTGGTCTTCATCTCTGATAGCAATCACTAGCACCCAGCATCATACCACGTAGTACATCCAACCGTCCGACCCGTCCAGCAAATAATTCGACTCGAGGTATCCTATATCCCCCCTTTCTGAACCAAACCACTACCACCAGCCCTCCTCGCCCCCACCCACCTCCTCCGAAATACCCGTCACGAAACCCGCACCCCCCCTCCTCAACCCAAATACCTCACCGCGCATCGACCTGACTGCTCCCCTCCCCCGTCACCTCCTCCACATCCAGCTCCCACTCATCCACCTCTCGGAAATGCATCGCCATCCTTTCGAGCTTCTTCTTAGCTTCCAGCCGCTGTTTCACGCCCGCCTCCTTGGCGGGCGCCTTGATGCTCTGGATGAGGGTTTCGGAGTCGTCTTCTTCGGTGCGGTTGTCGAGGGGTTCTTTGCGGGTGTAGGTTTTGGACTTGGCGGGTTGCGGTTTGCGGCCTTTAGGTAGGGTGATTCGTCGGTCTTGGGGTTTCTTTCTGGGTCTAGCTGTGGTATGGTAGCTGAGCTCGTCTTCGTCTTCGTCTTCGTCTCGAGCTTCGCGTTCGATTTCGACGTCGCTGCTCGGTATGTCGAATGCGCCGGATGCTGGCTTGGGTCTGCTCCGGAGACGTCGCCGTGGTAGTAGATTTTGTAGAGTGGCCGTTGATAGGGGTTTGAGAGGTCGAGAGACGGCGGCTGGAGTGGGTGGTGAGGAAGTGGGAGATACAGGGGAGGGGCCGGGAGAAGGTTGTTTCCGGTTGGAAGTGGGTTTAGAAGCGGGTTTCGACCGCGTGGTTCGAGTCTCAGCGTTTTGACGTTGTGGTGGTGAACTGCTGCTTTGTGGGGGCGCTTGGGTATCGTCCCAGATTTTTGGGGGGGCGGTGTGGGTTAAACGAGATGGTGGGAGTCTTGGTTCTGGGCGGTCTGGTTCATTGGAGGGAAGGATAATTTCAGGCTCGTCGTTTTCGGTAGAGACGCCGTAGAGGTCGTCGTGCGGTAGCTGAGGTGGCGAGGAGTGTCGTGGAAGCGTTAGCTGTGACGCCGGAACTTGAACCTCTGGTGGCGTCAATTTTCGCTTTTTCGAGCTAGATGCTTGTTGTGGTGATGAGGACGATGCTAAGGCGTTTTGGTAAATATGGGATTGTGAAAGCGACTTGAGGAAGGGAGTGGATTCGTCGTCTGGACGGAAATCGTCTAGATCGTCGTCTCCATCATCTATTGAAGGAACGTCCTGGTTTTGCGAGCGTATGAGCTGGAGCAGGCTAGGTTGTCTGGGCCGCTTCTTGAAGGCTGATGCGACAAGAATAGGCGATTCTGCTCGTCGCGGTTCCCAAGCCTTAAGCCCCGTTGCTGGCACCAGGCGCTCGGTTGCTCTCGACATGACGGCGCCCATAGATGTACCTGGGTTTTCTGTAGACTTTGCGAGGAGGCTTTCGGTTGAGACAGTCTGTTCCGGCATCGAAGACTGTATCTGAACTTCCTCCCCCCTCTCTGCCGCCAACGCTGCTTCGCGTCTCGCCCTCAGGGCCTCAATCGCCCGGGCATGGTCTGTTTCCCTCGCAACCCTCGACAGCGCCGCTCTCTTTCGACCCGTAGGAGGCCTAATGCGCGTCCCTCCAACCAAGACATCCTCAGTAGGAAGAGCCCCACTCATTGTAGCTTCTTGCGCCGGAAGACCTCTGCGATTCAACAAGGGTTTATTCGTTTTGACTAAACCATCACTGTCGTCGCTGCCATTTTTAACGCGTTCGGAAGATGATGGAGAGGTGATCGACTGTTTTTGCTTGGCTTTGAATGTTGAAGTGGGCTCCACGGCGCGTGCGGTAGGCATTGATGGCGCCATCTTAGTGCGCTTCGGACGAGGCATGGCGCAGTCCCAATAAGTCTTTGATAACCCAACGATTGTTCAGCAGTGGACAATCTTGCGGTGGTGGATGTGGAGCTGAAATTGTGACGTTGATGATTGTTGTGAGACGCGTCTGGCGGAAGGTATTCGCGATATCAGTAATGCCTCGCTTGGTACTTGGCAGTAACTTGTCCAGGCCTAGCGCTATATACACATATTTCCCCAAGTCCAACATCCGCATCAACTTTTCTTCTTCTTCATCACGGCGCCCATTCCTTATCGTCAATGCTCCAAATGCCTCTATCAGTATATTGATCATTTAGCGGCGCCAACAAGGACTCATGCAGACTTTTTTCGCTAGCGGTACCTTCTCTTTCCCAAGGTGTACGGTTAGATAGATTCTGCAAATATTCCTGTTTCTCGATCTTATGAGAATTCGCTCGCATTTGACGGTGAAGGAACCTGAAAGAGGACATGAACTAGATTCCTTGCATCTCCCTCCAAGGATCCAAGGAGCGGAATCACACTTATTAAGATCCTGGCTGGGTAAAGGATTCCTGTGGGTCATGTGAGAAGGCATGTGAGGTGGCTCGGAGATTTTTATGTTCAATCTCTGTTTTGATGGACATATATTGATAGAACTTCTTGTCCCATATCCTACACGTTCCCATTGCTTTACTAGGCTACACCAGCCCTCCGCCGTCGGGATCCATTGCCAGCCCATTACAATGGTTGTCCTTCGAGCTTGCAATTAAGTATGCTTGCCGTCTTAGCTAAGCCGAGAACAATGATATTTCAATCAAACCAAAAGCCGACGGTAGCGACCATACCGTAACCGACCTGCCGCGCCTATTTTTGCATCTGCCCACGCAGTTACTGAGGTCCCATCTAACCCCTAGCCCTCTTCCTGCCACTTCTGCCCACGTCTTCCTCTCTTCTCGCTCTCTTCTCTTCTGCATCCAGCACAAAGCTTAGCACATCAAAAGCAAATTCTGGGTACTCCAAACACATCGCGCGGAAAGTGCCTTCGGTCTCATGCCGCAACACATGGCTGCGCTGCCCCCAGAAACTGGCCACAGGTTTGCGGATCGTGAGGTCGGTTCGGGCAGTGTGTGAGTAGACGTAACGTGCATATGCGATTTCGGCGAGCGCAGTGGAGGTGACGAGGTGGATCTTGGAGTGAGAGAGGGTTTTCAGATGCTATTTGAGAGTTAATGAAAATCGTGGACGGTGGACGAGGGAAGACACTTGCAGTCATTCCAAATTTCTCCGCCAGCGTATAGACCTTTGCGTGTTTGAGTAGCTGGTCCCCTGTGTTGTCGGTGACAGGAGCAGAAGGGTCGGGCTCAAGGTTCCCTGAAGCGGTTTTCTTTGGGAAGTATTCGCCTGTGTAGAGGTATTCAAGAAAACAGCCAACGGCTTCGAAATCTTCGTCGGCGAGGTCGATGCGGCCTCCCTAACGACCAGAGCGCGAGTAAGCAGGAATCAGGAAAGGATCTGGAGAACCAGAGCCGTACCTGTTTGTCCGTGAGCGCTTCAGCCAGAAATGGCGACCTTCCCAGGAGAGCTTGGTGGGCTGAGAGCTTGCTTTGGTTCTCAGCGGAGCCAATGACGAGCTCCACGATGGGGGATTTCAGATAGCTATGATTAGTCTTAGCGAGCTTCGCAAAAAGTGCGCTTCGAAAATCATTGCGGGAGACATACTCGACAAAAGTCACCCTCGAAGCGGGCTTCTCTTCCTCCATTGTCATGCCTTCCTCTTCCCTAGCACTCTGTCCACCATCTGCGCCTGTTTCGCCGACCTCGATAACGTCTGCGTTATCTCCTTGCATCTCAACGTCATCCTCGTTTGCGCCAGAATCGCCAATTGAGATGCGAACCTCAGGATCTGCCATTTTGGTTTCAAAGGAGGTGCTTGGCTGGGTGGCTGGGTCTGTGAATCGCCCTCTAGAAAACGAGAACTTGCGCGAAAGACGTGAATGCGACGCAATTGAACGAGTGTGAGATATTAGTAGTGAACTCAAGAACTTTTGTAACTTTATTCAATACATGGGCAATTTAGAGAATAGAAAGAATTAAAGATGAGAGGATACTGGAAAAAAGATGGCAGGAATATGGGAAGCTGCAGTCAGCCTCTTCGAAGCTTTGCCCTGAGCTTCGGTTCCTGGCGCTAGTGGGTGGTCAATCCCGAGGTACCCATGCGACTACCCGCCCAGAACAAATGTTCCAGTCCGTTCTTTTGGAGGGGGGGTTTGGTCTTTCATCAACCAAATTTCTATATTTGTTGCGCAGAAGCTGGTAAATATAATGGCACGACGTGGGCGTTTCCGTAAGTCATTCTAAAAGGAGAGGAATCCAATTATATCTAGCTAACTGTTTAGTAGCAAACCCAGCACTTTTGTACGGTCCATGGTGTTCACTCTCAACAGCCCTCAGCTAAGGTCACTCGCAGCGTTTGTGATATACAAGAGAGGTTTCGACCAGCAATATGGGAATATCCCAAAGTGTACGCTCTTTCCCGAACGTCGCAAACATTGCCTCGTCTCATAACTCACTGAATCCCCTCCAGCATCGCGACCGCCCAGAAAATGATCAAGGCCAGCCACGCCCTCTCCATCCCCATCTACGCCACCACACAATCGCTATCCCGACTCGGTCCCCTCTGCTCCGAGCTCTTCCCTCCCAACCATCCCCCATTCACAATCGATAAAACCGCCTTCAGCATGATGGTTCCCGAGCTGCGGTTCGCCCTCAGTTCCTCCTCCCCGCACCCGTATCAAGTCGCCATTGTTGGCATTGAATCGCATATCTGTGTCACGCAGACGGCGCTGGATCTGATAGCGGAAGGACACAAGGTTTATGTGCTGGCGGATGGGGTAAGTAGTTGTCACGAGGGAGAGGTTGGGGTTGCGTTAAGGAGGTTGGCGCAGGAGGGGGCGGTGGTAACGACGAGTGAGGGGTGGTTGTATGAGTGTATGGGGGATGCAGATATACCGGAGTAAGTTTTCTTTTGCGCCCATTTAATGCTTTGCTGGGCGAAGGTGGGAGCGTATGGCTGACGGTGCGAATAGGTTCAAGGCGATTGCTGGATTAGTAAAGGAGACAAAGCAGAATACAAAGGAGGCGCTCCAGACCCTGTGTAAGATGTGAAATTAATAAGTAAGAATCCATATCATAGATATGATGCCATCTGGAAGTAATTCGAATTTCACCATGAAATTCCTGTAACTGTACCGACATGCATAGCACATCAGGCATTGAATTATCGTACACAATTCTGAACTGCATAGCAAGAACTGCAAGAGATGGTGACGCTAAAGGGACTGTTCCACTCAAAGACATCACATGAACTATTCGCTTAATCGCTCGCAGTGGGCGATTGCTTTTGCTGGCCCGAATTTAGCCAGCCAAAGGCAGATGCCCCTCCGATTGGATTCGAAGGCCTTGATCTGTTAGTGAAACTTTGAAAGGAGGGCTTCGTCTCGCTAGAGACGGATCTCCCTTCCAAAGCCGGGCTTTGGTTGTCTTGGTTTTCAATCGGCGTGGCTTGGCTGGTCCGCTTACCAGATTCCCCGTGGCGTGCAGGAGCAGCATCAAAACCCACGGGTGGAGTGGCTGATGCCGAATGGAAAGTAGAAGTATTTAGTCTAGCTGGCTTGAGTACTTTCATTCCCATACCGCGACCTGCTCGTTGATAGCCAGAAGTTGTGGTGGAACTCGACGATGCCGGTTCTTGCCGGCCAGGAAGTGCAGAGTCTCGTCTCCAAGATCCCCAGATACTTCCACTGTCTGTTTTCGACGGTGTGTCGGGCGATGTGCCATTTGTCAAGCTCCCAGCATCCTTCACCTCGGTTTCGGTCTTGCCTAATGGGGGGTTCTCGCTGTTCGTTTTGCCACCAGCCGACTTGCGTCCTTCGCCAATCACAGAAGGCGATGAAGTGAGAGGTCTGGAGATTGGAGCCGAAGATTTGTCGATTTTGGCCTCATCCACGAATCCTACTTGCCCGTGAGTCATCAGCTTCAGTCTGCCCTCCTTACCAACTTCGTCGCCAGTCCGGGACTTCCTAGATTGACCTGTCTGATCTGCATCGGGAACAGCCGGAGGACTATCGATAGTCATGTTCGTGGTTAGGAGATTCTTGAAGAGTGACGCCTTTTCTGGACGGACCAACGGCACGGATAATTTGTTACGGTCATCGTCAAAGAGTGTTAGACGATCAAGGGAGAAGTGTATATCAGCATTTCGTGCACGAAGTACATCACTCCCTAAGAAAATCTGTATTGTGTCTGCTATAGCAGGCAGGTCCTGGACTGTAAAATCGATTGTTAGCGTTGGCAGTTGTGGAGCGGGACTGTTAGAGCGAGACGACGACTGCTGTATAGTAGCTTCAGGTAAATAGACCGGGATCTTCAGTATACGTTGACCTTCCTGGTTCGTTGTGATGTGGTCCTCTACACCGAGTCGAGCCGCCAGTTGGAGATCTATCACTGATCTGTAGGAGCCTGTACAGACAGCTGCGTAGAGTAGAGATTCGTTAGAAAAATTATTATCCAGCCAGCAGCGGACGATCGAAGGTACCGGGCCTAATATGAATAAACCTGGAGGAGGACCCAAGGGGACAAAGGGAGCCACGGCAGCTGATAGCGGACGAGATTCGAAGGCGAAACTACTTGCTCGAGCCGATTGATTAGACTGCCCAGCAGAGCTCTGCCTCCCATCTGATTTATGCGAAGACGAACGCTCAGTCATCGGGTGGCTACCGAACGCACTACCGGTCCTTAGCGGTAGAAATTCTGTAGACGAACGGGAGCCATGACCAAGATGACCATGCAATGCACTTTCATCAAAACGAACGCTGTTGGCTCTCGATGCACCTCTTCTTGGCTCTTCTTCGGAGTCTAAATGCAGACTGCCTAGGAGACTACTAGGCTGGCCTTGGTCGAAATTTTTGAAAGCTTCCGCAGCGGGGTTATAGCCAGGATCTACGGTAGAGACGATCAGCAAACTTCATAATGAGACACAGACATGCTATACCTTGTTGTGGAGTGCCGCTCAAGATGCCAGGGAAAGGCGATTGACTGCCCCATGGGGACTTTGTCCTAGCATCTTCTTCTTGCCGTCTTTCCAAACGCATAAGCCTATCAGCGTGTTCTGCCTGGGTCGCGTATACGTTCTTCATCTCGTTCTGTAGACGCCAGAGGTCGTCTCTGGAAGCAAGACCAAATTGCAGGTCCATGCCCAGCTACTGCAAGAGAAAAGGGTTGGGCGGCCCTCTTAAGGATCGAAAGAAATTGTCTCTGTCATCTACGCAGCAGGCACTCAGCTGCCAGGGGACCTGCAATGAGACTGTCGGAAGCAGATGCTCTCTCTTAATCTCATAGGATATTCCACAGCTCCGCCTCTCCTGATGTCCACCTCCCACCACGTTGCGCCGCCGCCAACAAGCTGGCCGCCACCGTGCAGCGCCCAGATCCAGGAATTTTATGTGGTAGAGCGTGGTTTTACAGCTGGTTTTCCTGTCGAATCCTGAGGTAGATGTGTGAAAACGAAATCAAAGCTTATTCTTAAACCTGCTTAGATCAAACTTGTCTAATGTGGTTGCCGTAAATTGACGCAGTACACTAAAAGTATTCGATGATGACCCTGGCTAATGTCCAAGAGGCGCGGTGGTATAGCTTGTCAGCTATTGTGGATCTGCTGTTGTTACCAATCAGTGAATTGTTCAAGGATGTACGAAGAGTGTGATGGCTAACAAGTCAAGGGAGCTATTCAATGAGGGCAAGGTCTATTCCATGTGCTTTGGTTGTTTCTGAGCTCAAATGTTCCATATGTAGAGTTCGGTAGAAGTGTTGTACGATTTCATCTCGAAATATGAAACTGCCTCCAGGTGTACAGAATGTACACCGTAGATTTGATGCCGCTTAGGATACGGAGATAACTGGTTTCATGGTGAATCCGACGTTCAGAACTAAAAACTAGCCCGAAAGAAATCTTACACGAAATTAAGCTTCGACTCCATTATTCTGCTGTTCAGCATCTGCTCCTCCATTACATCGTCCGCTTCGGTATGGCAGCGTCGATCATTATCAATCTGCGTGCGGAGACAAAGCCATTTGAGGCGCTGTCGTAAGACCTGTTACGTCCCCATTAATAAGAGCCTTAGACATGATATAATAACTCCAACGACCACCAGAAGTTTAATTGAGTATGGTATACTCTTATTGTCGAACGATCGCCTACGAGGATATTTAAAAACAATGATGAATTTGAACACTATCGGTGCAACACTAGTCGAGGAGAGTTCTTGGGTACGCTTCTTCTCCGATTTCTCCGTCGGTCTGTCTGTTTGTAGGTTTATATGATTCCTACTCTAACCTACGGTGCCGAACGGATCATCTTATACGAGGGTTGAAAGAGCTTGATGAGAATGGTCATAAACCAATTTCCCATACTCATATACAATTGGACCAGTATCTTCGGAGCATCATCGGTCAAGGCCCGCCTTGTGAGGGAGCCACATCGTTGATGTAACTCCAGCTGCTACGCAATCAGGCTGGGAACAGGTCTTAGGCCGCTTCTCCATTTTCCAGTTTCACACTCTATGAGCACGATTCAAAACAAGAAACGGTACTGACTATGGTATTATAAGAGTCAGGGACCCAAAGCGTCTATGTGTCTAATCTATTTGAGAGAATAAGATCGTTCAATAGCCTCCAACACCTAAAGTAAGTTGTTGGCCTAATATCCGCTCTGCAGAGCAACCTGCCAACTTGGCGATTCAAATGGTAGGGTATCGCTATCTTGGTCTGGCCATCTCTGCTTAATGATTTCTATGGTAGTGTCAAAGAAAAGCTTGTAGCCATCCGGGTTAAAATGTAGCCCTGGAGTCCTTCTATCAGTCTAATACTTGATCTCAATACTCTAGACTTACCATCGCTCAATAAAGTACCAAGTACTTTACTTCTCTCGACGCTTTTACTTCCAGTCAGTGGCTTCCCATGTTTCCACCCAGTCTTCACCATGAAGATAGACCACAAGTCAACCACTGCTAGGCCCAGTTCAGCGCCAACCATACGGCACGCATCTGCATACTTCTTAGTGTGCTCTGCCGTCCGTTGCATCTCAGGGTTGCCGCATTCGAGACCAGCTTCTTCAAGCTGATACTCGTCCACCGGCGGAGGTGTGACAAGAATCAGTCGAGGCTCATGTTCTTTGACAGATGGGTGCGCTAGGAGTGCTTTCAAGTTCTGGATGTATCTGTTGATAGGCACATGCTGGCCAGTTGAAGAGCCTGGCAAGCAAGCATCATTTGCGCCGAAGAATAGCATCTGATGGCATCAACAACGCTCAAGATCTAACTGAGTGGTTGTTCTCATACTAGAAAGCGAACATGTGCCTGTTTTAGAGTCGGCATAAATTCCGGCAACACGTTCAGAGCCAGATCCGTATTATACCCACTAGAGCCGCTCAGTTCCTGATAGGATCCAACTTTCGAGTCCATCGAGTAACATACCTGTAACCTCTGTTGATGACATCAAGACGTCTGATGTAAGCTGGAGGGAGATGCGATTAATTAGACAAAGATTTCGTTACGCATTGCGCTCTATTCAACTTCAGAGGTCGAGATTGACAGAGAAATTTATCCAGAGTGAGGAGAGGAGATAAAGCAGCGGATAGGTCCGCGAAAGGAAAAGGAAAAAGTTTACTGTTCTGTAAAGCTGGGCAAAATGCAAAACCCTTGGCTTGATCACACGACTGCTGCAATATGGAATCTCCAAACAGCAGGAACTGATCAAGCGGACCTTTCTGCATAAATCAGTATAGCCAGATCTAGTATTCAATCCTTATGCTTGAAAGGTGTTGTCACCGTCATCGTAGAAGAGCCGCTAGGATTGATCTTCGAAGTCTCCAGGTTCTTGCCGGCAATTGTTCGTGTCATGGTTGAGAATTTCCCCAAGTCTTACTTGTGTTACGATATGTGAATCTCTCGGCTAAAATTTCTGTACTACAAATTCTACATCAAGGTCACCCCTAATTCGCAGGGTGAACGGGTGACCATCGCGCTTAGAAGGGTGTCGTGGGTGTGTAGAAGTCGATTTATTCAATCCAGTCCCCAAGGTTGTTTACGCCATGGATGGTCTACTTAGATGTTTGGTCAACGAGGACGTAGAGAGGACTTTACAACACAAGCTACGAACGGTTGAGGCTCGTCGAAGAGTCGAAATAAGTCCACAAGGAATTCGGAGCTCTGTTGATAAGTAGTGCGCCATAGGATAGCATTCCTGGCGCGCTCTTGCAGCTCATAGCAGTCAGTCGGATAAGAGAACTGTCCATGAGGAAACCTCGATCCATTGGGATAATGCTCTGTCACCAGTGACAAGTGATTAAGGTGCCATCAACATCAAGAAGCATTGCCTGTTGGTCTTTTCGTTGTTTCATCCTGCAAGTGGATTACGCCTACTGTGACGTCATGATGATCGCTCTGTCACCATCTTGTGTCTGTACTTCGCAATGTTGTAATTAATCGCTCCGCTGGAAATATCTGTTGAATCTGGGTCTCAAATTTATCACTGTATATCCCCAGTCTCTATCGAACACGACTCGAAATGGCCGAAAATCAACCTCCCACAAAGGTTTCTGTAGCGCAAACGGATGAGGAGAAGGTAATCAACAGCGGGCGAGCTCTTACAAAACAATCTCCTCTTGATTGCTAACTCGTGCAATGTCAGAAAAACATCGCTGTCATCAAAGAATATATGAGTACTGCGTACTCGCCTACGAACAACAAAGGCCGCTCGTCTGTTGCTCATCTCTGCACTTCGGACAGCATCTTTACAGCCCCCACAACGTTTCCAGACTGCCATTCACCGCTTGATTACGCGGACTCACATGCCAAAGTCATGTCCGCCATCGCCGATTTGCACATAGTTTCCTATGATATTGCATTTGCCAAAGATGGCCATGTACTCTTGAGGTATTCGGCTGAAGGTTCTCATTGCGGAAAGGCACATAATGGAATTGAGGCTTCAGGGAAGAAAGCGAAGTGGAGCGCAGCAGCAATCTTTGAGGTCAGAAATGGGAAGGTGTACAGCTTCACAAAGGAGTGGGATAAGTTGAATATGTGGAAACAATTAGGCTGGATGAACGGTGACGAATACGTGTAGAGACCTAGATGAAAGTCTGACAGCTCACCCCGGGTTATAAGCGGCTCTATGTGCCTTTGTCGATAGCAATGCGGTCGATATGCCTCTGCTTAGTATAGATCAATCAGACCATCGCATGAAAAATGCCTTGAACGATGAAGGTGACTCTCCATTGATCGGTTGAGAACAGGGGACCGAAGCCTATCTATGTAATGACAGCGACAGCGCTTGATCACATATCTTCGTGTTATTCTGAATTGTTTTTTTCGTAGAACACAAATTGTAGAGAGAAAAAGCGGAGTCGGCTCCGATTCCCGCGACCAGCCTCAGGGTTGAAGAGCTACAGATCCGGGTCACAAGACCTGCAACAATAAGCTAGATGTCTACTACTCGTATCAACTGTCGTATATCATACCTAAGCATCATCTGCAATGAGTACCAAGAAAACTGTGCTATCACCAGGGACTGAATCCACCCTCATGACACTCGCTATATTGTGAGACCGGCACTGCCCTCGAGTCCTTCCAGTTATTAATAGGCCCCTGTTCGGTCGCCCACCAAACCCTTTGTTGCACGCCATTGACTGAAACGGTTGAAAGGATTTAAGAATGTTTGAAGATAGAATACTCGGCCTCCCTCTCTATGCTCCATACCTCGTCCTTGACGTATAGCATGTCGCATGGCCCGCCTCGCTGTTTTCGGCATCGTGTCCTTTTCGTAGGATGTGAATTGAGACATCGAGCGCACTTGCTTGAGCCCTCGTGCTTACCTGTTCTGGTGATGCGGTTTGATGTACCACAGACCCTTCTCATTCTAGGTTACTGCGTTGAACTACAAAATATTCTAGATGGCTGACAAGCGTTCTGGCAGTAACTTACGGCTGAACTTTGCAACTGTTCCGGCCCGCCGTGATAGCATGCCGCGCTCCACTTCCTCCCACCACACAACCCTTACCGTAGAAGAGGTAGAGGAAGAGGAAGATGAAGAAAACGACAACGTCTCCTCCCATGCGAGTTTGATCACACCCACATCCCCCGCAGCGACTCGGCGACTTTACTCCGCCAGGACATCCGACCTCGACCTTCGGAGTCGCCTACCGTCTCGGCTGCTTATTGATGAGCATACAAACCTTCTGGGCTATGCAGATGGGGTATCGAAAAGCTACACCGAGCCGAACACGGCGAAGCCTCGCTTTTCCCGGCTACAAAGTCAGGCTGGTAGCGTTCGAGTTAACAAGTCAAGAAACCATAGCCGAGCGAGTTCGTGGGGTGGACGTCTGGCAAGCGCACTGGGATCGGGCGAAGGCGGGTTGTCTGAGTCGAAAGCAACCATATTCCAGGATGAACGTGTTTGGTATGATCAGTTCACTTCAACGGACTGGGTTCACGACAGTATTGCAGATGCCTTCCGCATACGAGATTTGAGGTCACGCAAAGATATTCAAGGGCGCATCTACGCGTGGTTTGACGGGGCGCAAGGTTGGCTTCTTGTGGCTATCATTGGATGCATTACGGCGTGCATTGCTTACTTTGTCAATGTCACGGAGACGTCGATTTTCGATATCAAAGAAGGATATTGTTCGCAAGGCTGGTACTACAGTGTAAGAAGATGTTGCTTTGGCGAAGAGCTCTGTCCAGCCTGGAGAACCTGGGGAGAAGTGATGAGCTTTACTGGGGTCGAGAGAAGATGGGTTGACTTCATAGCTTTCGTTTTCTTTGTGGTGCTGCTCTCAGTTGGATCCTGTTTCTTGACATTGATAACCAAGACGGTGATACCTTCGTCCTTTTCGCTGTCAACCCTGGACGAAAACCTTGGTGCAGAACGCCATAAGTATCCTGGTGAAACAGATGGCATGAGTTACAGGCACGGACTCACTCCAACTCAACCTTCGGATGATGATAATACACCGAAGCCTACAACTATGATATACTATCCGGCTGCAGGAAGTGGTGTGGCAGAAGTAAAAGTCATACTTAGCGGCTTCGTTGTTCACGGCTATCTAGGAGTCAGAACGCTTGTTGTAAAGACTCTTGCCCTCATCCTTAGCGTATCATCAGGCTTAAGTCTCGGCAAAGAGGGTCCATATGTCCATATCGCAACTTGCGTTGGCAACATCGCATGCAGACTGTTCTCTAAATACAATCACAACGACGCGAAACGGCGAGAGGTCCTTAGTGCAAGTGCTGCAAGTGGTGTTGGGGTTGCTTTTGGCGCCCCGATTGGAGGAGTGCTCTTCAGTCTCGAGGAAGTCAGGTAAGTTGCCTGCTGCCGTCGTACAAGGCTCTTACTAAAATATCTTCCAGCTATTACTTTCCTCCAAAAACCCTGTTTAGGACATTTTTCTGCTGCATAGTGAGGTCAGTAACTCATTCAATTAGCATTGATTCTGACAACTTTACAGGTTGCATCGCTGTTTCTCAAATTCCTGAACCCCTATCACACGGGAAAGATTGTCATATTCGAGGTACGATATCTGACAGACTGGAGATCCTTCGAGATGATCGTTTTCATCTTGTTGGGCGTCATGGGTGGTGCTACTGGGGCACTATTCATCAAAGCATCAAGGATCTGGGCGACAACGTTCCGCCGCATCCCTACTATCAAGGAATGGCCAGTCTTTGAGGTTTTTCTTGTGGCTCTGATCACAGGTATTGCCAGTTTCTGGAACCGCTACACTAAGCTCGCTGTCACCGAGCTCTTATTTGAGCTAGCCAGCCCCTGCGGTCAAGGCGATATTTCAGGTCTGTGTCCTCAACACGCGGATGAGATCATGGGCATAGTAGGCTATCTATGCATTGCATTCGTAATCAAGAGTCTCCTCACGACTATCACGTTCGGGATCAAGGTTCCAGCGGGAATCTACGTCCCGTCTATGGTAGTGGGGGGCTTACTGGGAAGAATTGTCGGTCACCTCGTCCAATTCCTCGCTTTCAAATACCCGAACGCTACGATTTTCAGCGGGTGTCCTGTAGACGGTGGTCTAGAAAGCTGCGTAACACCGGGAGTTTATGCATTAGTTGCTGCAGGAGCCACCATGTGTGGCGTTACTCGACTCTCGGTAACACTCGCGGTCATTCTTTTCGAACTCACGGGCAGCCTCGATCATGTACTACCATTCTCCCTGTCAGTATTGGTGGCCAAATGGACTGCGGATGCTTTGGAGCCTCACAGCATATACGATCTACTCACACACATGAACTCGTACCCGCTACTGGATAACAAGCTCAGACCCATATTCACTACCGATCTAGGAGACATTACCTCAACCATACGCTCGCACCGCGTCATCCACATCACCAACTCTCCCCTCGTCTCCGCCTCAAGCCTCCGACGCAAACTCGAGCACCTCCACGACGCTGGCGAAATCGACGGCGGCCTCCCCATCGTCCGCCACGGCGTTCTTGTCGGCCTAATCCCAGCACCAGACCTCGAGTTCGCCCTCGACAAACTCGAAGACGAAGACAAATCCCTGTGCCTGATGGCCACAAACATCACCTGGCATGACACCGTTGAGGATGAGGAGCCCGAACACGACCCGACGGATTTCACGCCGTATATCGATCCAGCGCCTGTGGCGTTGGATATCCATTCACCGATGGATCTGGTATTTCAGTGTTTTGTAAAGCTGGGGTTGAGGTATATTTGCGTGTTGAGGGATGGGCAGTACGCGGGTATGGTGCATAAGAAGACGTTTGTAAAGTATGTCAAGGAGTTGGAGGAGCAAGGTATGAGTGAGTAGGGTTGGACTTGGGCAAGCTGCAAGGACAACATAGCGGGGCAGCGGAAAGTCTCTTTCGGTATGCTTGGTGACGCTTGAGTGGCGTTGCTGGAGTCTCTTTGATTTACACTCTGCGGTTTTTTGGTTCGGCATAGCATTTGTTGCTGTATCATATCGGCATGTTACGGCGTCCTAGTGTATGGGTGGGCTTTCTCCGGCATGGGCATATCATTTGGGGCTCCATGAGTATATCTTGCATGGGAGGTTATTTGGGATCTTGGATTCATACGCCATGTACCTCAATTATGAGCATATCATCAGTAGCATAGGGAGCACGTGGGATAGCCGATGCTGGCATCCACTTCAGACATTCATGAGGGACCAATCTTATGCTGTTTTATCCCCGTCACTCAACTTCTCACTCGCTCATAATCATCTCTCATTCTCCGCCCTTAATTCCTTGATCAAGCCCCCAACATCCCTCTCCCGCTCATCCCTCTCCAACGCCCCCTTCACCGCCTTCCCCAACTCCCTCACTTTCTGCACCGCCACATCCACCCCCCTCAGCAGAACCAGTGCCTCCGTCGGCGACCCGCCCTGCTTCGCAATCTGGCACACCTCTCCTTGCGCATTCGCCGTCACCACCATCTCCCCCACGCTAACCTGCTGCTCCGCCAATGTCGCATCCACCACGCCCTCGTCCACGCCCTCAAAATAGTGCAGCGTCACACAGAACGGATGGTGCAGCATCGCCACCGGCACCGGCACTCGTTCCGCCGGCGAATAAACGGTCAGTTCCTCTCCTCGGATACTCGTATCAGGAAGGCGGAAGTGCTGCAGGGCGGCGATGACGGCGACGCAGCAGGCGTCGATGAGGCCGCCGTCGTGGGAGAGGATGTGGCAGGTTGCAAGGAGGGACCAGACGCGGGAGCCGGCGAGGAGGCACAGGGATTCGGTGGAGAGGGCGGACGAGCGGCGGATGGCGACTTCAAGGAGGCGGGAGAGGTGGGTTTCGAGGTCTGTTTGTCTGTTGGTGCGTGTTGGTTTGGGGTTTGGGGTGGGGTAATATGGGGGTTGATTGAGGGTGGCATAATGCTGGTTGGGGGAAGTATAAGTGTAGATGGGGCTTACCGGCCGACTTCGAAGGCGGGGGAGGCCATGGGGGAGAGCTCGGTGTTTATGGTGAAGATGCCATCGAATTTTCGATCGGGGAAGGGGGCTGTTATGGTAGCGGAGATGCGAGTGAGGACTCTAATTCATTATCAGTGTACCGAAAAAAAGACCTGTGTGTTCAGAAGGCAGTACCTGGTCTTCCCCAATGTCACGTCTACAACGCCATATTCCTCGCCGAATGAGAGCTCCAGATTGCGGAATGCGGCAAGAGGACGCCCATCGATGCGAATGCCTTCTTGTAGAGCTTGGAGGATGAAAGCCCGCTCATTGAGAGAGGGCTCGACCTCTCGAGGCATGTTAGATGCTCTGTTGGAACCAAATGTTGAACTGTGGTTCTTGAGAATCAGAATCTTGACACCCCCCCCCTTTGAGTGCGGAACAGTCATTTTGGCCGACTACGTAGCGCAATGATCGACAGCTACAATTTCGGCCCTGGACCCTTAGAAGGTCGTACTGAACATGACCACTATTTCTTTGAATTCTACCGCAAGCAATTATGACTACCGGTATGTACTTGATTTTACGACAAGAGGCCTCTCACTGATCATCGAACAGCACATAGACCCACGTTCGATCCTGTAAGCCATCGTCGAAGTCCATGGATTCGTACATGGCTGATTATCATAGGCTCGGGGAAAAGACGCCCAGCGTGGTGTGGCATACCATCAACGACTACTACCAGCACACACTCAGCTTAAGACTCGGTATATCAATTGCCTACTACAAAGGCCAGGACGTCCGCTAATAGGGAATAGACAACCGGGCCAAGGCGGAGATGCAGACCCTCAAATTAGAGATCTGAGATCCCAGCTCCTAGAAGCAGAAGCTACACACTTCTCGAAGAAGAACCCGTCTGAGAGAGCAACAATCACTGAGGCCAAGCCTGTTGCGCCTAGTAAAAGGCAGCTGGAAGCTGGTCCGAGACAGGACGGTGATGCTGAAGAAGACCTACAGGCTAAGCGACGACGGGTGTTGGAAGAGACGAGGGATATTGATGCGGATTCGGACGATGCCGAGAATGAGAGTAGTGAGGAGGATAGGTCTGACTCCAAAATTTACGCTTTGAGATGGCACACTGAACTAATAATCTCTTGCCAGCGATGACGAGGAAGATGAGACTGCAGAGCTACTCCGGGAGCTTGAAAAAATAAAACGGGAACGAGCAGAGCAGAAAGAGAAAGAGGTAGGCAACCGAGGCATATCACGATAGCTTTGGTCAAATAACTGACAGGGTCACCAATTTCAGGACCGAGAGAAGGCAGAGGTAGAGCAAGATAAGCGAGAACACGACATCGCCCTTGGCAATCCTCTGTTAAACCCTACGAAGGATACTGAGGTCAAGCGGAGGTACGCGAGTAACCCCGTACGAGTCACCAGACCCAGCTAACGTCTCATGTAGGTGGGACGACGATGTGGTTTTTAGGAACCAGGCTAGAGGCACGGAGAACAAGGGGAAAAAGGAGTTTGTAAATGTACTAAGTCTCTTCTCTCACTCTCTCACTCTCTCCCTCTCTCTCTCTCTCTCCCAATTTTAGGACCCTACTGACTGGCTCGTTTAGGATCTACTTCGCTCGGATTTCCACAAGCGCTTCATGGTGAGTACTCAGAGGCAATGAAAGGCGTGTGGGATTCCTTCGTGCTGACGGTCTCACAGAGCAAGTACGTTCGTTGATGTTATACTCTAGCCGCTGCAGATCTGGTCCTGACTCCTGCATCATCCATCTCTGGTCCATTGGACCCTTGCATGAACCGGGCTTTCCCAAGTGCGTCTTGAATGTCTTGATGTTGCATTGGCGAGGAAGCCAAACTGTGATACTTTCAAGCGGTCTGGCTACACTAAATCGTATTCAGCTGGTGCAGGTTCCACTAAACCTTGAGCGTGTTCAGTATCACACATCAATCAGGCTCTGACTTTCAAAGGGGCGGCGCAAGAAAATCGCGCGGGATCGGGAAGCTTACAGGCCGACGGCAACAAAACGCCATGGATGTGGATGGCAAGGTTTCTGATCAAGTAAAGTAAGGTATCACTGCCCCGCATCAAATGACGCAGCCATAGAGGGGGGGGGAAAGAGTGAAGCCAGAAACCAGAAACCACTCACTTAACGTTTATCGTGCCTTCCAACTTCACTTTCATCCAATCAGACTAGGCGTAACTTACTACTTGCCCTCGAGCATAAATTCCTTCCATAACCTCCCCCAATCTTCTTTCAATCTACCTTACACAACTGAAATCAATACACAGAAACAAACGCACTCTCAACAGAAATCCTACCTAGTCCTTCTAACATCATGTCTAACTACGACGACGACAACACCTCATCAGGCTACGGTGTATGTCCACGTCAAACCGACCCCGCAAGTCCCTGCCCATGCTCACCTCCAACGTTAGGGTAACACCCGCTCTGGTACGGGCGGCCGCACCGGTGGAATGGGTGGTTCTGGTATGGGGGACGACTCTTACGGTGTATGTCTTTAACTGGCTGCAATCCTTCCTAATCTTGCTGACATCGATTGCAAGAGCAATACTGGCTCCGGCATGGGTGGCCGAACTGGTGGAACGGGTGGCTCCGGTATGGGAGACGATTCGTACGGGGTACGTATTCAAATCCCTATGTTTCGGATCATCGCTAATCTCAAGTCTCAGAGTAACACTGGCTCCGGCATGGGTGGCCGAACTGGTGGAATGAGTGGCTCCGGCATGGGAGACGATTCGTACGGGGTACGTATTCAAATCCCTATGTTTCGGATCATCGCTAATCTCAAGTCTCAGAGTAACACTGGCTCCGGCATGGGTGGCCGAACTGGTGGAATGAGTGGCTCCGGCATGGGAGACGATTCGTACGGTGTATGTATTCAAGTCCCTGCTAGTTTTTCCACCCTTGCTAATTTCGAGTCACAGAGCAACACTGGCTCCGGCATGGGTGGCCGTACTGGTGGAATGGGTGGCTCCGGCATGGGTGATGACTCCTACGGATCTGGCAAAACCAGCACTGGCATGGGCAGTGACACCTATGGCGTAAGTAAGACCCGTCTTCAGATCTTGTATAATGGTACTGAGCTTGAATGCAGTCATCTGGCCGAACAGGTGGTACGAGCGGAGGCTCTGACACTTATGGCGCAAGTCGATATCGTTGCAATCACTATAGAATCTTTTGCTGACAGTTTTCTAGTCCGGAACCACCAGCGGTGGCATGGGTAGCGACTCGTATGGATCCGGCAACACCCGCAGCGGCATGGGCAGCGACAACTATGGATCCGGAACCACCAGCGGTGGCATGGGTAGCGACACCTACGGATCTGGTAATACCAGCAGTGGCATGGGCAGTGACTCCTATGGATCTGGCACTACCGGCAAGACGTCTGGCGAATCTGGAGGTGGTAAGTGAACACGGAGCTCATTGTACCTTCAAAATAACCAGACAGCTAACTGCAACACCAGACTCTACCATGGGTAAGCTCATGGAGAAAGCTGGCGGTATGTTCAAAAACGAGAAGATGGAGCAGAAGGGTGCAGAGAAACGTAACCAGGCTGGGGGCGGTTACGACGACAGTAGCAACAACTACTAGATTCGGACGTCCTCGTACTGCGGAAGATTGATGTGATGATGAGAACGGTCTTGCAATGACACCTGCTACAGCCTGCTCTTTGCACGGCCACTGACTTAGATAGTCTTAACAAAACTTTGAGCAACTCCTAGATGTTCCACATGACATGATAGTTTGTCTGGTTGATCCACAACTATTCTATATGTGGTGGTTGATGTAGAAAAGCAGCCTTTTAAGCAGGGTTGAGAAAGAGATCGTTTTGCTGACGATTCCCTTGCGTTGGTCATCACTCATCAACCTTGGTGAAGTTCAGCAAAGGACCTAGGTGTTGAGTGCAGCTGCAAGAACGATGTTTCACTCTTGACCGGCCTGGTGAAGTTTCGAGACACCTCAATCAATGTGTACTCGTACATCCTCTGCCGCTCGTACTTGAGCACTGTAGAGCCCCCGTTCGCTATCTTTTTCGGTTATCATGGACTCCACTCAACCCACCTCTGGCGCTCTGCTAGGTACAAGCTGCTCCTGTCAAACACGGTATTCGGGACAGAGTTTATGATCTTGTCTAACTACGACTATAGACCGCGCAGGCGCCGATGTCGCCCAGCTGCTCCGCCGCTTTGAAAATATCATTGCTTTAGCGCCTGTGAGAGACTCTTTCTTGGCTCGATTGTTTCCCCATCTGATGTTCTTTGCTTGTAGAGGGGTCGAGGAAGAATTCGTCTCTTTTCTCATACACTGCACATTTCCTGCGATTCGGGGATGGAGTCAAGAGGTAGGATCTGGTTTCTGGGAGTAGATGCTCGATTGTCTACGTGCGTTTACTGACATATGGGGGACGAGTACTAGATTGATAAGCAAGACCGCAATGCGACGGCAGTGGGTGCGTATCAGATGGAGGTTGAGACGGCTGCTTTGGTATGTGTGTGAACGGTCCCTGCGGTTTGTACAGACTATCATTTCCCAAGCAAGACAAATTCTATGGCACTATCCTGCTTTTCTATTTCCATTTAAAAACGCAGACAAGTACCAAACTCTTTAGAGTTCTTATTGTTGGGAGCAACCGTCGTCACACATTCAAAAAGTCCCCCAACTCCACCAATGCTCTTCCCACTAAACCTCGATTATCTAGGTCCGTGCAGCAGAAGATATTCTCTCCCTCACACGAGTTCTGAAAGAGTCATGGCTCTTCGGAAAATTGCAGACCGTAGGAGCGAGCGAGGCGGAGAAAAGGGCTGATCAGTATGCAGTGGAGGTTGCGGCGGCGTTGAGGAGGTTGGGGGGAGGGGATGGCGCGAATGGAGACAAGAAAGACTAAGGTAGACGAGGAAGAATTGATGGGATTTCAAGGGGTTTTCGTGATGAGGGAAAAGGCGTACGGTGGTGCAATGTTGGCGTGTTGTAACCTGGGCGAGACATTGCTCTAGGAATCTATACATCGTTCTCTCCTGACCCCTTCATCATCTTTCCAACCCTAAGTGCCAAATGTGCACATAATCGAAAATTGCTCCCCTCGTTTTCAACCCTTCCCCACACCACACCGCCTCAACCAATGGACCCTTCCCCCACCACGACCATGCCCCCCCACCTCCCGTCCCTCACCCTCATCGTCGCCACAACCCCCACCCTCGGCATCGGCCTCCGCGGCTCCCTCCCCTGGCCCCCCCTAAAACCCGACCTCGCCTTCTTCGCCCGCGTCACAAAACGCCTCCCCCCTCTCCCCGCACCCACAAACCCCGACTCCAGCACCCAAGCAACCAAAGACGGGCGTGGCGAGGGGAGGAAGAGGATGAATGCGGTGGTCATGGGCAGGACGACGTGGGAGAGTATACCGAGGAGGTTGCGGCCGTTGGGGGGGCGGGTCAATGTGGTTGTGAGTAGGACGGTGGGGGGGCTGGGGTTGGAGGGGGAGGGGGAAGGGAAGGGGGTAGTGAAGAGGGTGCGGGGGTTGCAGGAGGCGTTGACGTGGTTGCAGGCGCATTCGGAATCGTCGTCGTCGTCGTCTACCACACAAGCAACGACGACATCACCACCACCAGAACCGCCAGGATCGCACACCACCTACCATCATCCACCATCCGCACCGGACTTCGCCCTCGCCCGCACTTTCATCATCGGCGGCGCCCAGCTCTACGCCTCCGCGCTCGCGCTGCCGAATTGCGAGCGCGTTCTCTGGACGAGGGTCGACGCGGAGTTTGAGTGCGATACGTGGTTTCCGGGGGATGTGCTGCCGCTTGATGTGGAGGGGGGGGGAGGGGAGGATGCGGGGGGGGGTTGGGGGGATGTTCTCGGGAGGGGGTGGGTCCGGAGGAATAGAGAGGAGATGGAGGAGTGGGTTGGGGAGGAGGGGTGCGGGGGAAGGAGGGAGGAGGGGGGGCTGGGGTTTGAGATTTCGATGGTGGAGAGGGTGAGGTGAAGGGGGGGGTGGGAGGTTGAGGTGGTGGGATGTGGGTGAGATTTGGAGGGAAGGTCAGTGGATGCGATGGGAGTAAGACTTGTGGTGGGTTGGCTATGGTCAATGAAGTAGCGCTATACGTCTATTGCTATGCAGACTTGTACATAGGTACATCAGAACAGGATCCATCCTCGCAGCTACGCAAACGGTGCATCTTCTTCCGTCTAACCATCACAACAGCTGCTCGGTGTTTTCAATCGAAACCGATTTCGCCACCAACATCAACCCCAGACCAACCCTCTTTCATCGACTCTCACCTCCGCCCCTCTCTCACCCCCCCACCCACCCTCTCGCTAACATCCAGCTCCTCCACCTTGGCTCCCTTCATCCAATTCACGTTCCTCATACTCGCCTGCTTCGCAACCACATTCAACTCGTCCAAGAACGCCGGCACAAACGTCCCAGGCCCCTTCACATCCTCCCGTTTCGCCGCTCGCTCAGAGGCAATCTCGAACATGAGTGTGCCCGCCAGCGCAGCGAGCAGCTTGTCTTCTCTATGTACAGCCAGGAAGGCCGCGATGGTGGTGCCCAGCGTGCAGCCGCTGCCGGTGATGCGGCCGAGGTAGGAGTCGCCGTTGTTGATGGAGTAGGTACGGCGGCCATCACTAAGGTAGTCGGTGGAGCCGGTCATGAGGATGATGGTGCGTTCGCGCGCTGCGAGTTTCTTGACCAGTCTAGCCTTTTCCAAGGCTGTTGTGGCACTTTTGGTGCTGTCGACGCCCTTTTGCTGAATTACGCTCTCACCGAGGACGGTGGTGATCTCGTTCTCGTTGCCTTTGATGAGGTCGAAGTAGCCGCTGCTCATGAGCGATTTGACGGCTTCTCGGCGGATTTCGGTTGCACCTGCGCCGACCGGATCGAATAGAACCGGACCGCCGGCTGTGTTGTATGCCTGGATGGCTTTGACGAAGTTGGCGATTCCTTCCGGAGTGACCGTACCCATGTTGACGACGAGTGCGCCGCCTAGAGCTGCAAGGTCCTTCGCTTCTTCTCCATAGTTGGCCATTATTGGACTTGCCCCTATTGCTAAAGCAACATTGGCAGCGAAGTTCTGGACGACCAGGTTGGTCATGTTGTGGCACAAGGGCGTTCTAACGCCGACATCTCGGACGATTTCAGGGACTTCCTTGAGGAGGGTTTCGAGGTTGGCCCTTGAGCCCACAATGCCCTTTGCAAACGCTGGAGGATTCCCGATCAATCTCCGCAGGTCGGCAGCGGCCTGCTTCGGATCTTCTGCGGCTATGATGGCGCTCACCACAGCAATGCCATCAAGCCCCTTGAACGTTGACTTGGACTGATACATGACTCGCTGCACGTTTGACGCGTTGATGCCGCCAATCGCTACTGTTGATACTTTTCTATCCATAGCTGAGATTGCTTTAAGGATCGCTTTTGTACCCACGGGGCCAATGATGGATTTTGCATTGTCTTTTCTGGATTACTCTCAGCATAGATTCTCCATTGCGTTTCGAGATGGGCTTCACTTACGTAGGAGTAGCATACATGGTCCCGATGCCTAAGTAATCTGCACCTCCGTTGACTGCTGCGAAAGCTTCCTCCTGAGAGGAACATGTCACACCAATAACAGCATCTGGGCCCAGGAGCTTCCTTGCGGTAGCGAGATCTAATAGCATTGTCAGCGTGGCCCAAGAAATTGTCTGTGTTATTTTAGATATGATCGGAAGGTCCCAGTTGTCCCCAAAATTCTCCCCATAAGCCTTTCTACCGGCAATGAGAGACACTCTGGCTAGATATTAATCATGGAAGATCTACATACCCATATCTTCTTGCCCAATGTGGACTCCTTCCGCACCCACGGCAAGCGCAACATCGACGCGATCATTGATGAGTAGTGGTACATCGAACTTCTTGGTTACCTCGTGAAGCCTCTTTCCTATACGAATCAAGTCTGCTGTTTCGCTAGTCTTGTCGCGATATTGTACGATTGTTACACCTAGATGTGATTAGTCTACCGCATGACTGAACACATTCTTTAAACTTACCTCCTGCTACTGCTTGGTGGACGACGCTCACAAGATCTTTGTCGCCAAGAATCACTTGGGTAGAGTCTGTCACAAGGTACAAATAATAATCGACAGCCATGATTTGTGGAGTTTGGCCCTGTGGCTAGAATACACTGGTTGCCCTCTTCGATTCCCTCTACACAAAATGGACGTAGTAGATATTAGAGACAACAGCCGTTGAAATATGGGGTATGCACCAAGGGAACATTGAATATCATTTAAGATGGAAGATTACTCCCTCCCAAATGTTTTGGAGTAAAGTAGGAAGCTCAGAGAGGCTCAGAGAGATCTTGTGCTTGACATAGGTCTTAAACCCCCAAAGTGGACGAGGCGACAGAGATGAGTCGAAGGAAAATCTAGTGAGAGTGTATTGGTTTCATGGTCAGCGTGTGTTGGTTTTCTCACAGCATGATGATGATATGACAGCTTCAGGTTAAACGGGATGGCCGGCGATGTCACTCATAACGAACGGGTGGTTCGATTAAGAAACAAACGGTTGATGGAAGTCACATACAATTTGTCTGTCTCCTTGATCGTGTTTTATAGTGATCAAGGAGATGTTAGATTCAAACGCTCTGGTAAGGAAAAAGGAGTTGAGGTTGGGTGGTGAGAAGACAAAGACAAAAAAGGAGGTCATGCAGTCATTGCACGGGACACGCTAAAAACGTTCATTTGCCCGGTTCATAAAATTCTTTCTTTTCCAACTCCGTCTTAATAATCTTCCAAATCCCACACACAACAAGGCAACACACGCGTTTGCCTACATACTGCAGCAACTGAATCTACTCCAGAGGATCAAAGAGCTCGAACGTATTTAGCATACAACCCTAAGCCTTCTTCCCTTCTTGCAGCTAGGCCCACCACCAGAAAACACCACACAGAGCAGAAAAGCACTGTCGACACACTGCTTTTTATGTATTCGCCCCGTGTCAACGCCTTCAGACACCATCCGCCGCTCAAGCTGCAATCATTTCGCATACCGCGGAAACCTTGTAGCGTTTCTACAAGGTCCAACGGCTAATTCGGAGCTTCTCTAAATCGGTATATCTTGCAGCTTCGCAGCAACTATTACGGACTCGCTGGATGTCTCTTTCGGTACTCTTTGGCGGTCTATCCATTCAGTTCGAGGCTACAAAAAATCAGCATCTTCCCTAAATCTGGCATAATCTAAATAATAACTATGGCTACTCTCAATATTCGTCGGGTAAGACACGCACTTCTCATGAAGCCGGGAGTTGCCTAACTTCTATTCTAGGATGTTCCCGACCCCTTCTACCGTTACAAAATGGAGCGTCTCTTGTCCAAGATTGAAGGAAAGGGAAATGGCATCAAGACTGTCATCGTCAACCTGAGCAGTGTTGCACAATCCTTGAGTCGCCCGCCATCCTGTAAGTACCATCCGGTCACCACTATCTTGGTGACAGGTTTGCTAAATACATCGTAGACGTTATCAAGTACTTTGGTTTCGAGCTTGGTGCGCAGACCAACACCAATCCCGCAGACGACCGCTGGATTATCAACGGTGCCCACGAGGCTTCCAAGCTACAAGACTATCTTGATGGCTTCATTAGCAAGTTCGTTCTTTGCAAGAAATGCAAGAATCCTGAGACCGACGTCGTCATAAAAGACGGACACATCGTTTTGGATTGCAAAGCCTGTGGTCAACGCTCCGATGTAGACCTTCGTCTCAAGCTCAGCTCCTTCATCCTCAAGACTCAGCCGAAGAAGGGCAAGAAGGACAAGGCGGACAAGGCTGAGAGAAAGGCACGTAGGGCTAAAGCAAAGGAAAACGGAGATGCTGAGCAGAATGGCAACGGCAACGGCCACGCTTCTGGGGAGAGCAATTCCGATAACGCAGATGTTGATGAGGGAGATTTCGCTCCTGAAGCTGGCAGCGACGATGAACTCACACGCCGCATTAATGCCGAAGCTAAAGAACTAGATGCTAAACCTGATGTCAAGGACGATGTATGGGCTGTCGATGTGTCTGAAGAAGCAGTCAAAGCCCGAGCCAAGGAACTTCCAGACGACCTTAAGCAAAAGCTGGTATTCGAGGACGGTGACGATGATGACGGTGAAGGTGGCGGCAACAGCTCTTACGATCAACTCGGCAGCTGGGTTATCAGCACTGCCGAAGCAAAGGGAGGTGTCAACAACTTGGACGATGTCGATATCTACGTCAAAGCCAAAGATCTGGGCCTCGAAGCAAAGCACAAAACCCTCACCGTACTTGCCCAGACCATCTTCGACGACTCCGTCGTCGAGCAGATCCCCAAGCGCGCTAGTATGCTGAAGAAGCTGATCACCTCTGAGCGCCATGAGAAGGCCTTCTTGGGTGGCACTGAACGCTTCGTTGGCAAGGAGCATCCTAAGCTCGTCCCCCAGGTTCCCCAGATACTTATGGCTTGTTACCAAGAAGACCTGATCACGGAAGCTGTGCTCAAGAACTGGGGATCCAAGGCCAGCAAGAAATACGTCGATCTGGCAACTAGCAAGAAGGTGCGGCAGGCTGCACAGCCTTTTCTTGGGTGGCTTGAGAATGCTGAGAGCGATGAGGAGGAAGAAGAGGAAGAGGAAGCGTAGAAGCTCCGCTGGAACTTCGTTTCGCCCTTCATTCCCTTTCTAGATCACTCGCCACTCACATCTCGATTGTTCGACGTCGCTTGTTCACCTCCTCGCTCCGGTGTCTGCGTTTGCTCCACTCTTGTAGTTGATCTCTCCCCTTCTTAATATTCCAGTGTGCTGGATGGGATGTCCGAGCCTTGTACTTTATAGATTGAAGTCTTCCAACTCAGTTTCTTCTACATTACCTGATCGCATAAAATTTAGTGGTGAACTTATGAACTCAAACTATCACTATACATGCAACCAACCCATTCCACTGGAACCCAATAGCTTCAAATGTCCATCTCTCTAAACACCACCCCTTCCACTCTCGGCGCCTTTAACCTCACCCCCGCACCCTCCACCCTCTTCCTTTCCTCTACCAACCACAACGCATCCGCATTCAACCCCTCCAAACACCTCCTCACCTCCCCCCCCCTGGCATCCCCCCACCCGCCCAGCATCTCAAACACACCATCCTCCATCTCCGCCCCCACCCCCACCCACTCCACCGCCGCCACCACCAACCCAACCACCGCGTCCCAAACCTTCCACTTCGCGCCCCTGCTGCGCTCACCCATCCCCTTCCTCTCCGCACGCACCCCCCTCTCCGCCTTCCAATACGCCCCGCACAAATCGGCCCAGTTGTCCTCGATGCGACTGCGCAGGAAATCGTCCGCGCCCTCGCACAGTGCCGCCAGCGCGTTAGCCGCTGCGGTTGTGATGTAGGGTTCGGCGGGTGCGAGGAGGCGGGCGAGGAGGGCCGGGAAGAGGGTTGCGGTTAGGGGGAGGAAGGTGGAGGGGTGGGGGGCGAGGGGGGGGAAGGTGGAGGTGAGGAGGGTGAGGAGGAGGAGGGTCAGGCGGGGGGAGGGGGAGGTGAGGTGTGGGGGGGCGGCGAGGGCGATTTTCTGGAGGAGGGTGTTGGCGGGGGAGAGAGGGGGTGTGGCTTCTTCTTGGGGGGGTTGTTCTGGGGTTGAGGAGTCGGGGTTAGGGTTGGAGAGGAGAGGGTCGGGGTCTGAGGGTAGGGGATCGAGGAGTGGGGTGGTTTTGGAGGCGGAAGCTCGAACGCGTGCTGCTAGTGCTGAGATGCTGGTGGGTTGGTAGGGAGGTCTGCGGCGGGGGGTTTCCGGGCCGGGGGTTATGGCTGGTAGGGGAGCTTTGGCGCCTGCCTCGACGATGGCGTGGAGGACTGAGAACAGTGCCTCGACGAGTCGCGGATATCCGTGGAAGCACGCCAGAATTGAGAAAATCGACTCGACCAAGTCATCGAGGTAAGGTATGAGTGCTGGTCCGCACAACTGCACCATCATTACCAGAACCTGCGGGGCTTGCGGGCTGATGTCGAAGGTGTTGAGCTTCAGCGCCACGGCGTTGACGAGGTAGTCCACGTTGTTAATGATCAGGGCGCTGGCGCTGGGGTATTCGCAGGCGTTAGCGATGATATTGAGGCAAGTCACGGCGTGTTGCTGCAGTGCTGCATTCGAAGATCCCATGCGCTCGAGAATCGGGTAGAGGGCGTCGACGAGCTCGGGTCGGAAGTCTTGGGCCTGGTGGCGGGCTTGGAGAGCGAGGGTCTCGAGGGCTAGGGCTTGAAGTTTCCAGGTGGTTGGGTCGGAGTAGCCTGGGGTGGCTAGGAGGTCGAGGGAGAAGGAGTAGACTTCTTCTAGGAGCGGGTCCAGGGCGTCTCCTATGTTTGGTTGGATGTTTAGGAATTGGTCAATGTCGTGGATATCAGGGGGAGGATCGTCGAGGAGCTGCAGCGAGAGCCAGAGGCTGGCTAGCTGCTCATCTCCAGATGTTGTCCGCAAGGTTTCGACGATACCTTGGCGTAGCTTGGTCGACATAGGCATGGTTTTGATTTGTTGCGCCAGTGTCTGTAGTCCGCTCATGGTGTACTTTTGGCTCGATTCGCCAAATAGGACAGGAGAAAAGGTAATGGAATTTTTTGCTTCTGCAGGTTGTAGCATCTGCGTCATTTCGAGATTGCCGTTCGATACTGCGCCTATCCCTTGGGAAGAAGATGTTTTTATTGTTGCAGAAACACTCGATCTTAGATTGAGCGCCAGAGCGTCGCTCAAAACGTCAGAATCCATGCCTTGAGCCGTCATTATTTTGAAAGACATAGAAATCTGGTCAACCACTCTTCTTTTTCGAACCTCATCGTTTGACTGCATGATCCTTGGTAAAGCAACAATCCAGTCATGTACCGCGCTTTTGAGGATTTCCAACAGTGCCGGATCTGTAGAGAAGAGAGCCTCTGCCCTCTGAGATCTTTTGCTATCTTTGGCAGTTTGCTCGTTACTGCATAGTATTACGAGCGTTTCCACCATCATAGCTGTAGATTGGTATAGTGATCGCCGACATCGTTGTAGAACGGACATACAGAGCTCGGAGAGAGCGGTTTGCACTTCGGTTCTGTCATGGTACCGCAACGGTATTACATTAGCCAACGCCAGCTTAACTTGAGCGGATGTAGCTTCACGCCACGAGTCTGCTTCGGTCTGCCTTCGTGGAACGAGGGTTTGGATGTCCCGAGTACTCGGTACAGGTTCGGATAGATTATCATCGCTGATGACATTGCAGAGAGTCTTGCTCAACGTTTCAAGGCTGCCTTGAAGGACAATATATGAGTTCTTTGAACGATTGTCGGGTGATAATGCTTTCGTCAATGATGATACTATCCCTGGAAAGAAATTTTTAAGAGCCTCCTCATCCGAGGTGCCGGAGACAATAGCATTCAGAGCTTCCAAAGCTGCCAACCGAACTTTAACTGAAGGGCCGTCCACCACTCCATGAAGTACAACGGTAATGGCATGTCCGAATGCGGGAATGCTTTCAGCCTCATCAGATCCTGTGGTCCCAAAATCCAGGGAAATCGAGCCATCAAATAGGCTTGTCAGACAATCAAACGCGGCTGCGCTGACTTCTTCGTTGACATTCTTGATCTGTGGCTCGATTGCACTTCCCCCAGCTAAGAAACTTAGCAGGATGAGGAGCTGTTTGCCAAGGTTTGGGGATATTTTGCTGCGCCAGCCACACGAGATGAGTATTTGTAGACATTGAAGCACCAGCTCAACAGCCCGAACAGGTACTTCTTTGCTTTCGCGGAAAACATGGGATAGAGGAAAGAAAACGTAGTCCGCTAATTTCGGATCCAAAGCATTCTTCTGGTTTGAGACTGGTTTGAGAATCTGGAATAACTGTTCTGCGGATTTGACTAAGTCTTTGCCAGTGGCCTTTCTTGCTTTGAATTGTAAAGCGACTTGGCTAAGTTCGACGCATGGGGGTTTGAGCTGCCAGAATTATTAATACAAGGACTGTAGACAGATGTTATAAGCATACTGAACGAAAGGCTCTAACATGAGTATCATCCGTCATCTTTGACAGATGGTCGGCAAGATTGCTTCGATATTATTTATATCAACATCAAACTACTGTATAAGTCAAGAAAGGTTCAACACAGTCGATCCTGCAGTCATAACTTCAAGGTGCTAAGTACGCTGCCTCGCTGACGGCGTAGTACGGATGATTGCATATCGATGTCAAACGTTGTATTGATGGAAGGGGTCTACGAGCATTACGACTTGAACCACTCAATAAGGCGCTTACGCCGTAATAACCCAGATGTTACATCTATGAAAAAAAGTGGCTTTAAACAGCATCATCATCACCAACACTATGATACACCCCGCCATCTGCATCCTGCTGCGGCCTGCGAAACTTCATCCGCGGCGGCGTCTCATACATCCTGGTATAATTCACCACATCTCCCCCAAGCATCGCTGCTCCATTTTCCCGCTGCCCAAAATAGGGTGCTGGATCGCACCAAAAGTCCCTGCAGTTCACCACGACCCCCCGCGAAAAGGGGTTCCCTCGTCTTCGTGACCGTCCGCCTTCTAAGCTTCCCGTGGCTGTTGCTACAAAATTATCGAGGCCAAGAAGCTTCTTCCATTGAGAAAAGCAGCCTTCCTTGTGATGATGCCGGTGAGGGCCCTTGGGTAAAGCAGGATTAGGGCCCACGCCGGTATCGGTCAGTTGCGCGTCGCTTAGATTGGTCGAGCCCGCAGTCAGTGCGGAAGTGATTGCTGCAGACGCCTGCGAACCGTGGTGCGTGTTGCCTCGCATACTTTCGTATGTGGTCAGGCCTCTTGCTATTTGTAAAGACTGCACAATGAGTAGCATTGTGACCCATATTAGTTGCAAGCTTGACCAGATTGCAAGGACCACGGAGAATGTGTCACGCAATATGACTCGACAGATGTCTTCAGAGAGTATGTTGCACTTCGTCTCAGCGGGTGCTGGGAGACCCTCGAGGTCTGCGACTGGGTGAGTAGGGTCCAGCAACATTGAATTTTGGCATGGCTTACGGTACAGAACGAGCCTCACAAAGAGAATGATCCCAGCCTCCATAGAGGCTATGTACAAGAAGAAGTGCCGATGATTGTTGGCACCCACGCAGTTGTGGACCCACGGACAATGACTTTAAGAAGCGCGTCAGTAAAAGATGCCTCGAGGGACTCGAGCACTCACTGATCATGTTTTGCGACGCATCTCGCACACCTCTTGCAGTGCTTGCTCCGCAGCGGCATTCTCACCATGCAGTGGACGCAGAAATTCTGCTCATCGAATTTCCACAAGCTGAGTAATTCGTCGACGACAGCCTTTTGTTGACTTCGACTACCAGCCTTCGGAACGTAGCCGGGGTCCTCAGTCATGCTGTATACATAGAAATATGTGCATGATCCAGAAGAGATCATGAAAAGTAGGTTGAGTACCGGATGAGAAGAGTATGTCGCTGCTTAAAATGAGCAATGCGCAATATTAGAGAACCTTATTTACCTACTGGAGAGAACAGTCGTTATCCACTGTACACCGACCCAAAATAAAGTCGCTGCAAAGACTCCCGCTAAATACGGCTGATGTCGTCTCAGCTCTACAAGACGCAACTAGGATCTTGGAGAACCCACTGTTCGATGAAGATGCTTCATATCCGAAGGAGCCCATAGCAGCACTTGCTGAGCAGCCCATTGAAGAATGTACGCCAAAAAAATAGTAAGTGGTATAGAAATGAAAATCACCGCCTTACTTAGAATCGCAAAGATCAAGAAAAGGAGTCCAAAAGGAAAGAGGAAAAAGAATCGGCTCAGAAACCCACGGTTCTTGATGAATGAAGTGTAAGGAAGGGGAAGTTGTTTTGCAGAGCCATCCTCGTTGAACCCCAATTCTCCAAGAGCTCGGTGCCATGCGCGGGTTGACCCCATTTCCTCTGCGACCAGAGCTGGAGTCTTGCCAGTAGATGTGATTGCAAATCGATCGGAGCCGTATTCCACTAGCTTCTGTATGCAAGCTTGAGAGCCCTTGACCAGTGCCCAGTGCAATGCCGTGAAGCCGGTTTCATCTGTACTGCTGACATTGGCACCCCACTGCAAGAACAGGTCTACACAAGCTGGATAGCCCTTGTAGGCAGCCCACATCAGACATGTATGCCCTTGCCGATCTGGCCCATCGATGGGTATATTTTGATGGAGAAGGAGAGTGAGGAGGAAGACGTTGCCGTCAAAGGTAGCGAGGGAGAGGATGTTATAGCCGTTCGCATCGGTCAGAAGAGGGTCGGCGCCATTTTGCAGAAGTAGATTGACGATATAGTAGTGACATCTATGCGCGGCCCATATAGCAGGTGGAGCATCGGAATCTCCCCCCTTTGCGTTGACGTCTGACCCAGCATCTATGAGGTATTTGCATACAGCGTAGTGGTTGTTGATAGCTGCCCACTGGGACCGTGACATTACCACGCTGCCCAACTTGGAACTTTTGAAGTATGTATTGGCTTACGTGTAAGGGCGTAATGCCTTCCTTGTCCCCGAACTTTGCGTCGACCTTACCTTCATCGAACAGCTTTTGGATTGATCCGAGCTCCCCCACTCTTGCCAACTGCATAACATCTTCGTGCAACGGCAGTTTGTCTTCTTGCTGAGATTCGTCTTCGAAACCGGCGTTCCCATCGCCACCGACTTTGGGAGGCGCAGCTGAAGCTTTATCCGGCAAAGTTGGCATACCGGGCGATGATGCGCTTTGAGGAGCTGAGGACACAGCCATATTGAGGACCCTGCTTTGAGTGGATCGCTGGGAATGTCATGTCATTGTGTGAGATCTTGGCGAAGCCGGAAAAACAGTGTGGGATGAAACATCCGCGACGCTGCTCGTGTAAGGCAACCGCGATGATGAAGGCGTTCGACAGCCTCGAGGGACAAGGGTCCGCAGAGAAATCAGGCCGGCAGTTCCCGCCACCGCCTGAGAGCCCTGGCAGGCGGTTGACGATCGTTCCACTTGACAGATCACCATGTCGATACTGATCTTTTAGAAGTGAAAGTTCCTCAGGTCGACTACAGCAAATCCCTCCTCAGTCTATATTGTCGCTTTTGGGCTTTTGGGCCTGAAGACCCTGCACCCCAGTGCCCGGCCCTGGAACCCATGTTCCTCTCACCTTCCTCATTCGCCATTACAGCCCCAGTTATTGCAAAAGCCTTCACTTTGGGAACCTCGGATGTCTCAATGTCTCTCAGCTTTTTGTAACCTATCTCACCAAACCGAAAAAGGGTGCGTTTGAAAGAAGCTACGACTCTACTCTGTTTAAATTCATGTCATGCTAGTCCATGTGTCTAGCTCTCTAATTTTTAACCACGATAACTTTCCTGCTTGTTTGCAAAATTTGCTATCGTACAGAGGTCTGCATACATATTGCTTCGGACGACACCACGCCAGGAAGCCAGTATATGTGACAGAATGTTCAACAAGCCAATACATCGCCAAAACACTATATACAGAAAAACAGCTACTCAAAGCTCATGTTTGGGGGATGAGTATTTCAGAGAAGTAGCGCTCCATGTCACTGATATCTTCCAGCTCTCCGATCCATCCAACATACTGATCTGGTCTTGCAATGACTACGCAGCCCGTTTCTTTATACACACCATAATTCCTACATGCTTCACCATGGCCTTCATGATATGATATGTCATCAACGAAAACCTTAGCGTAGTCCCGTCCCTCCTTGGGGTTATATGGATGGTATATCTCATGTAGATCGAGGAGTTCTACCTTCTGACGTGGCGCGCAGTGTACTGTGAGTACCTCGATCGTCGAGTCAATCGGTTTCTTTGAAGGGGTGAACCGGCGAAGGAACGATTCTGGGGCCGCAAGCTCTTCTCCAAAGCTTTGAACCCTTTGCCTCTGCCTCTCACTCATAAGGTTCCCTGCGAAAAGAATGATCCTAAAACGACCATCGCTTTTCAGAAAGTGGCACAACTGCCAGGGACGGGCGTCACTCTGATTAAGGACTTGAAAACTCGGGAACCGCGTGCCCAATTTGATGTTGGAAGCAAGATATTGTCTACCGATGACTTTCCCCACACCTTTCATTTTCGGTTCCGTCCCCTTCTTCGGCAGAATCTCCAGGCTTGGCAATAAGGATGCTAGCACCATAATCGACGGCTAAACCAGACGCGAACATGTTACCCTTCTCAAAAGCATCTTTGAACTCAGTCATGGATATACCGGCTTCATCGGCGGCATCTTTTGCAGGCCTGCCAGAGAATAAGCGGGAAAATCGATGATCAAAAGCAATGAGATCCTGAGCAATACGCCTACGTTCAGATTGGTAAGTCTTGAGGATTGAGGGTTTTGCTAGACCTTGGACCACAAGACCAATTTTCCACCCCATATTATATGTGTTTTGCATCGAAACGTTCATGCCTTGCCCCGCCTTCGGTGAATGGGTGTGCACCGCATCCCCGGCAAGAAATATACGGTCGTCACTGGAGAATCTGTTTCCAACTCTCTGTCCTATCTATAGAAGCTCATGTTAGATATCATCGAAATACGAATGTAGATTTTCATACTTGGTAAGCTGTCCACCAATCATAGTAGTTATAGGTAAGTATATATGGACTCATGATCTTCTGGGCTGACTTTAGGGTCATCTCGGGGGATATCTTCGAACGATCGACCTGCTTCCCAGCAGCGTTCACTTCATTGAGTTGGATGTACAATCGAACAAGCTTATTATCCCTTGGGATGACCATCACACTACCTGAGTTAGCACAGTGTGTGACACATCGCATGCGTATGTCAGCTAATCACGTATCAGCAAGAGTCAAAGGTTCTTTAAGACATTTCCACCTGGAGCATACGAAAATCGGTTATGGGAATTATATCGAGGACTTCCCAAATGAAGTCAGTCTACTCTCCTTCCATATGAAAACCTAGTTGTCGTCGAGTCCAACTATGCGCTCCGTCACAGCCTATCATGTATTTTGCTGTAATGATCTCGGTAGACCCCTCTTTGCCACGACTTTTGCGGATCAAATCATCCGTGTCATCTTTGGCTAGACTGCTTCTGAATAGACCGTTTGGAACGTTACTTCCATTCTGGGCTGGGGTTGCAGCATCTTCGTCCAAGTGTCTTACTTTCACCTTGATGGGGTGTGCATCATAATCCTCTGGTTCTGTGTGGTGTAGCTCGAGCTCCTCTGGAAGCACACCTCTCTCAATTTCAATGTTCGAATGCTCAGCAATAGAATCGAAGAAGAACCTCTCGATCCGGCCTTGATGCAGTACAACTTGTTGAACCCTCGAGAAACCTGGGATAATATCAGGTATTCTATCGGTTCTTTGGATGATGCCTGACTCGTCTGGGTTCTGCAAGATATATGAGCTGCAAATCAACGGGTGCTGTCAATCCCACAAATCCAGAGGCAAATCTCAAGCCTGCGAACGACATTCAGCTCTAGATGTATCTCCAGGCAGCTACCTTACTCTAGATTGCTCACGTATGATTCGACTCTTTCCATACCCTATCAGCAAAGCCGAAACTGTCGAATATCTCGAGACTTCGGCACTGCAGTCCATCCGCCCGACCATTGAAGATCTTAGTACCTCGTTTGTCGATCACTCGAGCGTGGATTTCACAACGCGCTGCCCAGGTTGCGGCCATCAAACCCGCTGGGCCTGCACCGACAATCAAGAAGTCACATTCCGAATTTTGAATCAGAACCATTTTGAGTGCTACGGTCAGCGGCGATGAGGGCGCTGGTTGTAAGTCTTGACTAATATGAAAAAGGAAATATGATCATGAGCTACAAAGTGACGTAGTATTGAGTAACTGTCAACTGAAGATACTAGTACATGACGACGCACTGAAGTGGGTTGCCAACAACACCACAGCGAGAGGAGCACAACACTCCAACGATAGCAGTGTACGGTAAAGAGTAGCAGTGAAGCCTTCCATACTTGAGCACTTGAAGATCTAAAGTATCCATGATCAACTCCCAGAGGAAAGAGCTAAGGTCTTTGTATCGTGCAATTCTAGGCTCGGTAATCAGACCATCTTGACAGTTATAAAACGCAAAGATATTGCGAATGTAAACTACCAAATGAAAGAAAGATACGTAGCGTCGCTAGCGAGATATGTAGATACGAGTAGGGTGATAGGTACCTCACCAAACCCCCTTGCGGCTTCTCATGTACGGTAATCCTCACTTTTTATCTTTATTCGGCATTCAGTACAGGTTCTGAAGGGCGTGGTGTGAGGTGAGTTACTAAGTTAAGTCGATCGCATGGGAGCTACCATTTGACGAAAGAAAGAAAGAAAAGGGGTAGGGGATTCTTTGATCGAGGGTCTATTTATTTATTTTAGGGGTCCCTCGGGTGTAAGGTTTGGCTTAGAACACCGTCACGACCGTCTACAGTATGTAGCAGGCCGTAGCGGTGGGGGTTAAAACATCCACCTATCCGTACCATGGAGTATGGACCTTGCCACGGCGAGACTTCAAGCAGTGGGGATTCGAACACGCTGACGCAGCTGTGTTCGCTCCTCGACTGTGTTGTCGATGCTAAGAGAGCCACGGCTTTGCTTCGATATCGTCCCCTAATCGAGAATGGGTTCGTCGTCGCCGCCTTTTCGCACGATGTGAGTAGAAGTAGAGCATCACGGAATGAAGTGGATCCGTCAAGGCTCGCTCGAAACCTATGTACCGCATTACTGGTTTGTAAGACAGCACTCTTATATAGGAGCAGTTAGATTCTGTCTGATCTGGACCACCTCTTAGATCTACCTTATGCCGATACCTTTTATAACCGAGCCACCTCTTGTATACCAAATGAGAAATGATGCGGTTTTTCTTTTCACTAACAGATGACCACATCTGTGTCCCGTTCGAACCTTTATACGAACTTCGGAACGCTTGATGAAGGGTGCGCTTAAGTCTTTCGCCCGAGATCTGTGCGCTACCGCGTGAAAAGACATCAAGTGAGCGTTTCACCAAAGGAACGAGACTATTGAGAGCACATGGAAATTGCACGATCCGATGGACTACGCTATAGTTTCTACCTTAGAAGCGTTTCATTCCGTCTAGGTTTAAAGAGGACTCGATGTTTCTCTATATACTGGAGTTGTATTGTCATGAAAATGTGCACTTGATTCCCAACCACAATCATAAAACAGACCGTAAGGGACAAACGAGTCGTCGACGTATTGACCATACTCCTCGCGTCCGGTGATGGTTCCTGTCACTGCAGTTTTCTCCGCAGCTCTTCTTCTTCTTCTTCTCCAACTCTTCTCTGTGGCTGGGGCGTACTACATTGATAATTCATGCAAACCCTATGTAAAAGATGGCCGGGACAGGACCGCCATGATAGAAGCCGCCATGATTGAAGCCAAAGCGATGATCGTGAACGCTGCTGTGTCCGTCATTCGAGATGTCCCCGATGATACAAGAGATAGACTCTTTCGAGGTGCTTCTATCACGCAGCAGTTGAGTATCGCGTGTCAGTCCATCCTTGCTCATACATATGTTGATGTTATGAACTGATGATACTGAAAAAAAAAGACAAATATACCACTGCCGACCTCCAAGTACCATGGTCACTGACCAATGATCGGTCAAGGCCGGGTCTCAAGATATACTGTGGCGACACCAACTATATGCCCTGGCTGATGAAAGGGCCCGGCTGGTGGCTTGATAAGGCAGCGTCAACAGCTGTGCGTCTTGATGATCATCAAAATAACATGAACGCAAAATTGTGTGTAGGGGATATCCTTGCTTTCACGGTAGATGCCAGTCACCTACCTTCAGGTCCCAACTCAAATGATTACACGGTCATTGTGCTGTGCGATGGAGCTTTGATTCGAGGCTATTCGGATGACACAACGGGTAGCCAGCCTGGGATTGCAGCAATGAACGCTGTACCCGGACACGCAGGGTTGTATGCTGGAAAAACGATGGACAGCGTCCAGTACACGGCTTGTCTCTCATCTATATTAGTTCATGAACTGTTTCATGTCACACAAGCCCACTTCTGTTCGTAAAACCTCTCAACTTGTTGATATTTCTTTTTTCTTTCGGGCTCAGAGCTGATGAATGTATCTCTACAGTTTTTGGCAACGCCCAATATCCCGAGTATTATGGCTAGGGTGGCATCGGGTACTTGGGATTGGCGGACGCACTCCGAAATCCCGACAACTACGCCTACTACGCCCTCGGTATGTATTTGACCCCTTTGTATTTCCAAACCTGGTCCCTTTCATTATTTCCGTACTGTCTTTTCCGGACGGATCAATCTAGATTGAATCCCTCTGACTTTCTGCTAACACACATCGTCTCTAGCTGCGTACATCGATTTGACGTCGGAGTATTTTGTCTTCAATGGTCAACTCGGTTCCTCCCGGAACCTATATCTAGGACTTAACGCCTTCAGTTACGTTCAGCATATTGAATGAAGCCACGAGGTATTTCACCTCGCCCTGGTGCCTTTCTCTCCCGAACGAGGTTTGCAACTCGGCGGATTTTACAACCGAATAGACTTTGCGTAATTGGACGATATCACACCAGTATAGGCGAACCAAAACAAGGTATCGCAATGCACCAAGCAAAAGCTTTGAGTCAGGTCTGTGATAGACATAAAACAATGAGCGAGGCCAGGCAGTAAGGCCCGGTTTAGATAGGAGTAATGGAAGTGCCCGATAAGGAGGCGTGGAAGGGCAGGGCAGGGGGTTGGGTAAGCTTTCCGCTTTTGGGGACTGGGGTTAAGATGGAGTAAATAAACACTCACGTGATATTCTATCTCCTCCAGCTGGAGCAGTAGAGACTACGTACCTTAGAATCAAACAACCTTCTGGCTGCGACATGTGCTGATGTAACCGCTGTGTTCGCTCTCCAACCCTTTATGCAACGATATGATACCTCTTTTACAGCGCATCAGTTTTATTAATTTGTGAAAAGCAAGGCACAAATGTGGCGGCTGTTCCTTGGCGCAATGCCAAGGGCGACTAGAATAGATGAAATCCCAAATGAGCGAGGGGAGATGAACTGTATGTACTCCGTACAATGATACAACGCGACAACGCGCCATCTGGATCAGATCCTAACGGTGACTGCACAACGTTTGCTAACGTTGTCAAGCCTTTTGTTCTCACTTCTTCAATAATTCATGAAACCCCCTCCAGGAACGTTAATTCTTCATTTTGCCAGTCGGTGATTCTCGCTCGTCATTCATTGGACATCCTTGGGGGGGTTTTTTATTTTCAGCCTAATTTTGACAACCCTCTCAGAAAACCATCATTTGACTTCCAGCGTCGAGCGAGGTAGACACAGGAGAAATGTTCGGAAGAGAGAAGACCAGTCAGGGAGCTGGAGCCAGAGCTACTGCCCAGGACATCGAGCTATCAGATTCCCCACCGGCCAATCCATCATCAAACAACGAGAAACACCTACCGCGGTTCAACCACAACGGACACAAGGTCACCAGAGGCATCAAGCCCGAAGGCGAGAGTGGCCGGAGCGGCATTCATCCATGGCACTTCCTGAGGATTTGCTTTAAGAGCACGTCAACGATGTCAATGATTGTCAACATTCTATGGCCATTTGTACCCGCCGCTATCGCGGTGCACTTTGCTCGGAAGGACCTTCACATTGTGATTTTCACACTGAATTACATAGCCATGGTACCGACCGCAAATCTTGTAGGCTTTGCTGGTCAGGAACTGGCGAGGAAGATTCCCAAGGTCATAGGTGCGAAATGGGATTTCTAGCGCAGGTACCTAGTATCACTACTGATGTACGTTCAGGAGTCATTCTCGAGACTTTCCTCGGAGGTATCGTCGAAATCGTCCTGTTCATGGTACTACTCCATAACAATAACGCCTCCGACAATCTTATACCCGTCATTCGGTCTGCTATACTTGGCTCTATCCTGGCGAACCTACTGCTCTGCCTCGGGGCCTGTTTCTTCTTTGGAGGCATAGGAAGAAACGAACAGGACTTCGACCCTGCCATCAGCGAAGTAGGCAATGGACTCCTCTTAGTCGCTGGATTCGGGCTTCTTATACCTGCTGCGTTTTTCACTTCCCTGTCAGGGAACTTGGAGCCACTTGTGCTCAAGGAGAAGGTCATAACTATTAGCCGGATTACTTCCATCATACTCCTGGTAGCTTTCCTCACGTATGTTCTCCAAACACAATGCTTGAATAGCCTAGCTAACGAGAATAAAAGCTATGTCTTCTTCCAATTAACTACGCACAAGGGAATATACAATACGGTCCTCGAATTGGATGAGGAGCGAGACATTGATCGGCATACCGACCTGGTGAAGGACAAATTGACACTCGTCGAATCACTCGTCGCTCTCGCCATTGCCCTGACATGCGTCTCATTGCATGCAATTTTCCTTGTTGAAGAAATCGGATTTATTGTGAATGACGGAGGAGTCAGTGATGCCTTCATGGGTTTGATTCTCGTACCGCTTGTGGAAAAAGCCGCGGAACACTTGACAGCAGTGGACGAAGCCTGGGACAACCAAATGAATTTCGCCGTGGCCCACATACTGGGCGCAACAATTCAAACCGCCTTGTTCAACTCCTCCCTCGTCGTCATCGTCGGCTGGGGCCTAAAGAAAAACATGGCAAGTGCCCTCTCCCTCCCAAAATCCGTCCTTCCTAACACCCCCAATAGGACCTCAACTTCGAAATCTTCAACGCCGTCGTCCTCATCCTCGCCATCCTCGTCGTCGGCAACTTCATCCGCGACGGGAAATCAAACTACCTCGAAGGCTCGCTCTGCATCCTCGTCTACATCATCATCGCCATCACGGCCTTTTACTACCCGGACCCTAAACCTGGCGCGACAAGCACGGCGGAGGGCGGCGCTACGGGTGGGGGTGGGACTTTGGCTACGCCGGCTGGGGAGGTTATAACGACGTCGGCGGAGGCGATTACGACAGCTGTGGCGAGGTTGGTGAGGGGGTAGGCTGGTTGAGACTTGAAAAAGTGTTGGTGGATCTAGAGCGAGCCTGGCTGCATTTGCCTATATTTCGTGCTTGTAGGAGTTTGCTGGGTTGCATATACGTCGTTCGGGATATGATGAGATTGCACCTACGTAACGGCCTGACTATTTAGAGCTACGGAAATCCCAAGCGGAGCGCTTGAGCTGATCGTACTGAACGCCCGAACCTGAGGTGCTCAGGGATTTGAAAATTTTATGTTTCCATGTACTTTCCAAACATCAGTATCTCAACTCCACATGAAAAAAAATAAGCCCTTACTTCCTCCAATCAACCTCCCGCATGCCACCTCCTACCCACTAAACCTTCTCCGTCCCCACCAGCCCCCCCACCACCCTCACCACCGCCGGCACACTCGTCAACCCGACCATCACGGTCCCAAAAACACTCATGCTCAAACAACTCAACGCCGCCGCCCTCGGATCCCTCCCCAGCAACAACGCCGTCGCAATCGCCGACGAATTCCCCCCGAGCGCCACCCCCCTCGTCACATAATCGTCCTCGGGAATCAGCAGCTTCCGCAGCGCCCACGGCCCGACCAGCACGCCCAGGATGCCGCTCATGATGCACAGGACGGCAACGAGGTTCAGATCACCGCCGAGGTTGCGGGTCGCCGGGGTGGCGAGGGCGAGGGTGAGGGAGCGGGCGGCGAAGGCGAGGGAGCGTTGCGGGGAGATGCCGAGGGCGTGGCAGAGGGGGGGGTAGGCGAAGAGGGAGGCGGTGGGGAGGAGGAGGTTGGGGAGGGTGAGGGCGAGGAAGTGGCGGGTGAGGTCGTGGCGGTAGTGGAACATGGGAAGGGCGAGCGCGACAATGCTGGCGTCGAGGAGGGTGCTGAAGAGGTCGCCGGCGCCTGGGAGCGGGAGGGGGTGGGGGGGTTTGTGCGGGGTGAAGAGCTGGAGGTAGCGGGTTTTGGTGGAGTAGGCGTGGAGGGCGTCGTGGAGGGTGTGACCGTGGGTGAGGGCGAGCAGGTAGATGCCGAGGATGGTGAGGGCGGATGAGACGAGGACGGGGTGGAGGAACCGTTTGTAGGTTGCAGGGAGGGCGAGGGCGGCGAAGTAGGCGAGCACGTTAAGGGAGAGTTGGAGGGGCATGGCGTAGTTGTGAAGGTAGTAAATTGGGAGGCCGGCGAAGAGGAAGATTAGGGCGTAGGTCAGTGTATCGAGGTTGAGGTTGATGAAAGCGGCCCATCTTTGGGTACGAGTCAGAGGAAGAGGGGACTGACGGGGATTGGGTGGGGATGTGGGTTCTGTGGTGGGAGGGTCTTGAGGCGGTGGACCGCCAGTGCCTCTGATTTGGGATGGGTCTTGGCTGGGCGACGGAACGGAAATATCTTGTCCAAGGCTTTCATTGCGGATGTCAGTGTCTAGACTAACGGCAGAAGGAGCCTGTGAAGTTGTGGCCCCGTCCCTTGCAGAGTGAGTAAGAGGGATGCTGTCGTCTTCGGCACCCATCTCTTCTGCCCGTTCGACTATGGCTCTTTTGGATGTGCCAAGGAGTAGTTGGAGACCACGGGTGAGATACGCCGTTGTCGTCAGCATGACAGCAAATCCAATCACTAATATTAGGCTTAGCATCCATATCAAGGGGGGTGTAACTAGCTAATAGGCCTTACAGAAAACGGCAATGATCTTGGCAACTTCGATACCACCAACGGGAGGGCTAAGAGGTAAAAGAACTGTTCAAGTCAATATTAGGCGACTAAAACTTCATGGTTCCGGAAAGAACTAGTGGAGCTGAGGCCTGGACGAAAGAGGACTGACCGAATGAAGGCGTGAAAAATACGTTGATGTATTTTAAAGAGAATCCAGCCTATGTCCACATCAACACCATGGTTGAAACGTAGAGAACTAAAGACACCTACAGGAATATCAATCACTTTAACAATGCTTTTGGCTCTCTTTTCCCCAATAAATATCTCCAAGATGATCAGACCAAAGAAAAGCACGATCAACAACGCAACAGAGGCAGGGAAAGAAACAGAACTTAGGCCAATTAGGCTATCGACGCCCCAACAGGCAAGCAGTATAGAAAGGATGCCCATTGGAACGTATATCCATGAAAAGATGGAGCGACGCCATGCTTGCTTTGCAACCTGGACGACAGACTGTGAGCTATGTCAATTGAGATAGATGAGGTCTAGCGAACCAATTGAAGAGCTCTTGCTAGATCCCATAGCCCGTCCATACAGACATCCAAAAGTAATGCCATCGCATCTGCTGGGCTAATAATTTTCTGAATAGGTTAAAAGAACAAAACGATAGAAGGTAAAGTAGAGGTATGGAGTCGAGCCGTTCATGCCGAGGTTCAGCTTTGGAGTTTTCCTGTGCAAAGAGTACGGCACGTGACGCCTTTTTCCCCTGGTGATTATTCTGGTATCTAACCAAGAGGTGTAGAAAGACAGTAAACAGAGATATCCATAGGGATAATAGACCTATTGTCTCTTAACAATGACATAACGATTGATTCAAGTTCAGTTGCGAACTTGTGCGATAAGAAGAGTTGGGCAAAAGGATATATAGAACTTATCAATCTCGACTCTGCAACCCGCTACATAGTCCGATAGTTGACCTGGCGTGCCCTGGCTATCGGTCGTTGTTCACACCTCCTGGTGTTTCTACTATGTGATCTGGACAGCATGAAGATCCCGACATATCGATTAAGGATTTAGATTGTCAATGGGCATCGAATATTGCAGGTACGGTCCGTCCAAAAATAGGCACTGCCATCTGCACAACAGCCACTGGTCAACCGGTTTGAAAATAGACATAATTCCCACTTAGTCGCCCTGCCGCCTTGCATGCAAGATCTCGGGTGAGATCTTTTCGACGGAAATTGGGTTCCACGCCGGGTAATTCCAGCCCTCGAGAAAACAGGAACTGCCTCGAAGACAATGACCAGAAGCCCTCTCGAGTTCGACCTAGTCAGATGCACTGTGGAAAGTCCCAGACGCAATAAATCGCATGGTAGTGTTCTAGATTGGGCCCGTCTAACCCCGGGGCTTGACTCTGAGCACTCTGCAGAAAGAGGTGACCTCAATCGAAGCGAGAATGGCTTCCTAGTGAGTTGGTGCTATCACCGTGTGGTTCGCCGAACGCCCTGAGTCTTTCGATTTCTTACCAAATGATCAGTGCCGGTACAACTTAGGACATGCCTGGTGTAGAGACTCGACGAACAGTTCGGTGTGCACGCCTTGTTAGGGAATATAACAGTAATCTTACTGTGGGGCAAGACAGAAACATATATTTTCAGCGAAATTAAATGTGATGCTTCAGGAGTTAAGTCGTCTCTTTACGTAGACCTTTCCATCCGATAGGGTCTCACCCATGAGATGCTCCTCGAGACTCCAAAGCCGGTCGTCAAAATCCCGTAATGTTCTTTGGACACCATGAATTGCTGCGATTCGATCAGCCTTAAATAGTGTAGTTGCCTTTTTGACACTGACGATAAAACATTGTCAGAATCACAGGCTATCCTACGGGTCTGAATCCGGTCAACCCGGGTAGCCAATGTAACCACCTCGTCTTCAGACCTCAACCATATATATCGACGGCGAAGAGTCATAGAAACATAGTCTCCTCTGAGAAATTCTCGATCCGACTTTTCAGTGTCAAGCTCCCTCCTATGTGGAGACTCTTTGAGGAATGGCTCCTCAAGTCTCTTCGAGTCGCGTACTAAATGCTTTGCCGAGTTATTCAAGATCCTAAGTGGTGTATTATTGTCCAAGTGAATCCGCGCATTACATCTACTCCTCGATCTAGACTGCTTCAACGCCTTTTTTGAAATATTCTCGTTCTCCTTGTAACCCGGATCTCATTCCTGCCGAAAAGACTGCCAGGAGTGAAGCCCAGAAGACTATCAGAAGCATAAAGAATGTGAATGTAAAGCTTATAAAGCTAACGATAGAAGATGCATAAGATATTGGAGCCACGGCCGGGGCCACGTCTTAAGCACGAAGATCTATGCTAGACACTGTAAGCTGAAAGTAGTGAGAGGCAGGAAGCAGATGCAGTTGAGAATGGTCAGTTGATCGCCGCACGGTTGTTGACGCATCGATGGCAGTGTTTGTAAACATTGATATTTCGACTTAACCTCCGCACGATCCCGTTTCTTACGCTCCAGTTAGCGGCCGGCGGGGGCTCTGCAGCACCTCCGCTGCAACAATGAATCCAGTTCAAGCCCAACAACAATTGCTGCGTGCACTTGATACCCATAGTACAGTGTTAAAAGAGGAGGATATACAATGGGCTTTCGAGGGCAAGAAAACGCAGAAGGCTGTCATCGAATGGGTTCAGGAATTCTTGGGTCCGGAAACACTACTGTCCCAAGAAGAGGCTGAGCTGTAAGCCTTTCGAAGAACTATCCAGTACAGTTAACCATTCTGACTCGTAAACAGATATTCGAAGCTTGAGAAGAACGGAACTGCTCACCGAATCTCTGCAAACCGCGATTTATCCGTTATCCGACCTTTCTTCGACGACCAAATCAGGACTGCCTTAAATTCGTTAAAAGACTCTACTTCGGCAATTGAGAGACACAGTCAAGTTCTGAAGCAACAACAACAAGCTCTGTTATCTTTACAGGAGAGTAATGGCCAAGTACGTGAGCGTTGGAAGCGGATCGCTGGGCAGCGTCAGAAAAGGAGAAAGCAAGAAAAGCAGAATATAGAGTTGGCTGTAAGGCGTCTTACTCGCTATGCTTAGGATGGCCTTCTGACTTTGGTTACAGGTTGAAGAGCTAGTTGAAACTACGGCCTTTGCTATTGATGTCGCCCAACGCCAACTTCAATCAGCCAACAGTGTGTTCCCCAGCACTGTTGCAGAGTCACTCCAAAAAGATGATAGGATTTTGGCAGAGATCAACAGGCTTGCTGGAGAGCTTGAAGTGTCTGGTGTCGACGATGAACAACAGATTACCCGCTCGAGTATGTTATGTGAAATACTAAGCACCTATCTTGTAGATGAGATTCGGTGCCGCCTCGACCGTATATACTTAGAGACCAAACAATCACCCACAAAGTTCAGTGGAACATGCTCAGAGAACGAAATAGATCTCGAATCTTCATTGAAAGCTGAACTTGACTCTCTTTATTCCGAGATCACAGCGGTAGCTCAAATGTCTGCCAGTCTGGAATTTGGGAACCCATTAACTGAGGCTACTAGGAAGAAACAGGTTCAGAACGACAGATATATTGGATCAGTGCTCGATTGTGTACGTTGTCTAGTCTATATACACGCGACATAGCTAATCATGAAAGGGTAATAACTCCATTGCCTACTTACTTGAGAAGGTGGATCATGTGAAGATGCGCGCCCAGATTCATGCATCACATCGTGCAGCACTGGATACTATAGCGGGAAACCTACATGGGCTCCGCGTTTCCATGCATCAAACGAGGACTTCAGCTAGCGATAGAGTCGGCAATCCTACGAGTCGGCTTACTGCTCCACATAAGTTTGAGGCAGAATTCGACGGAGCAAGCTTGGAAGCTCCGAGCAACTTCGATCATCGACGTCTACTTAGCGACCTTGGCATCCCATCCCTCGATGAGCTAAGAAATAAAGACATTGGGGATGTACTTGATCTCACAGTCTCTGAAAAAGAAAGGAAAACAAGAGGCATCTCGTTGAGTGTGGAAAAGTCGCTTGACCATACCCTCACCTCCTATCTGAAAGATTCCTTCTGCACCCAGCAGATACTTGTTGATGCGCTCCTCGCTGATACCGCATATAACACAGTTGGAATGTTTGATCCAGAACTGAGGTCCGAGATCAACACGCTAGAGGCAGATATTGGAAAGCTTGGCTCTGATATGGCAGACTTGGACTTGGAAAAGCTCAAGACGGCGAGTAAAGAGCGTGAACTTTTCGTAAACCAGTGGGCTCGTTGATGAGCATTGATATTGAGTCTGTAATATTTGCAGAGTGTCCGCTTCTGTGAAATTTCTTACATTCGAACAGTACAATAGGTCCATTTTCCCGTATTCCCATTCTCTCGTACGTGATGGGACTTTGAAATCGACACTTATGGAAAGCACGGTTCCAGTTTCGATTCACTTCAGGCAACTAGATCACAGCACATAAACTTATCGCGACAGCAACCTTACCTCTTTCCAAGTAGGTATCCTACTTAATTTTGCTTATGAGCCTTCTCTGTCCACAACACCCTTTGACATAAAACACTCCACTTCCTCGCAATAATGCACACGCATTCTAACAGCCATACAGCTTGGCGACTCGCAATCTTCACTACTCTCTGCAGCATCTTAACTACAATAAGCGCGTGGACCCCGATAATTGTCAAGAACATCACGGCGCTAGGCCCCCAGCTTACTCCGGATGTTACTGACGTGTCTCGCGATGGCGGCTACTCAGCGCTGATCAATGGCAACATTGTCTGGCTTTACGATGACACCGAGTGCATGGATCCAGGGGGGAAGCAGCTCTCATTTGTGTCCAACACTGCTGCATATGCCAATCAACCAAACAAGAATATATCGACCGTTACCGACTTTGGCGTGATGCAGGCAGGGACGGACAAGGATGGGAATAAGAATTATGCTATTCTCGCAGACACTTCAGTTGGTACAGGAGGCTGGATTCCTTTTCAACCTGATGAACTGGACTTCAACCAGCAAAAGAAGAACGTAGAAAGAGTTGCTATCTGTGAGCTATTTCTGGCAGTACAGTTGTAGAATTGACGAGGTTTGACTGACAGCACTATCCAGGGCCCGGTACTTCTCCAACTCCGATCAGTACTACGCAGGCTTTCCTATTTGCGCCCTTGGTATATGTGGATAGCAAACCACAAGATCCATCCAAGGAGTACCAAGCTCGAGGAATGACCCTGATTTCGATCAACGCTCCGATCTCTGGGCCCATTGCAACTCGGCAAGGCGATATGATAATCTCGGGAACACAAGTCGATTTTGGAGGGTTTTCATCATTGCTTGGATCTACAAGTACCAACTCTATCTCAGACACCGATTCTGGTAACCGTGATGTATATATGTTTGGTATGACCGGTCATGGCCTCCAAATCGCTCGCGTGGGAATCAATGATGTTACCACCTACAACAAATACACTTACTGGGACCCGGCAAGCCTCAGCTTCTCATCTGTAGCTCCAAGTCCAGACATTACCGATTATCAACATATCTACCTGCCCGGCTCTTTTTCGTCAGGAAGTATCTTCTACAGTCCTTACTTCGCGACATTTATCATGGTCTACTTCAACAAGATGGTAGACTCGACGTTCTATATCCGTTATCTGGAGCTCAATGGGCCCCTCAAGGATGGTTCGGTCTGGACTGTGGGGGGAAAGAATGGGAAGGGCATCAAAGCGGAAGATGTAGAAGCTCTCGTCAAATATCCTTGGTCTGCAGAGCAGAAGCTTTACCTCTCACCTGCGGGCAAAGGAGGTTTCAACTATGCTGGAATGGCTCATCCTGAATACTTTAACCGGCAATATTTTGCCCAGTCTCTTTATCCAGACAGCACGCCTCAAGAGCAACGTTTCAACGATTGGTATGGCAACAATCTGGTAGCAGAAGCTGATGCTGGTATTGATGGGAAATACTTGCTCCTGAGCTGGACGTCCCAGTTGATCGGTGGAACAGATACCGGAATCTACCAAGTCGTGCTCGCCATGGTGGAGTTTGATGATATCCCCCCTGTGCCGACCACCACATCCGGTCAGGGTACTCAGACCGCATCTAGCTTATCCTCGCACAGTAGTGGGCCCAATAAACCAGCCAACACAGACGACAACATGATGTTAAAGAGTGCTGGCCAGGCCTTGGAGTTTTCGATAGGATCCAACAGCATATGGGAGATTCTGGCTCTATTTTTAATCTTGAGCTTCGAGCTCCTACTCTGGTAAGCAATTACTGGGAGTTTTTGAGGAGGCTCTGAAGCAAATGCAATGAATTGGATGGATAGTCAAGGATCGCATATTCTTTTACTAAGTACAGCTATAGCGAATATTGAGGCATTACTTTCGTGCAGCGTCCATTGACTTCTGCTCTTGCGCTATAACATCATAGATGAGAGGCGGAGTGCGCAATGGATTACATAGACATGGGAAAGGCCATTGAATGGATAGATATTCACTCACGGTTCTTTCGCCGTTCCAGATCATTGAAGTTAAAGAGTTTACTGAAGTGCCCAGTATCGCCTTTGATTCTCCGCGTCAGCTGATAGGTCCAGTCATCGCATAGCATAAGCAAACAGGTCCTTTGGATCCACGGGTTAACAGACATCGACGACTTGACTGATGATTAGGGGGAAAACGAACGCCTCCTAAGAGTGACAGCTGACGTCGATCCTGTTTCTCTACCCCGTGAAGTCCCTCAGTAAGAATGATGATCTCGTCAGCAACGATTCGAAATTCTTCATCTTCCATAATGCACACTCGAGCTCGCATCTATTGGCCCGGGCCACTAAGGCTGCTATGCTACTCCTATTGCGCAACCTTGCAGCTTGGGTAGCATCGTCGAATCATAGCCGCACAAAGACGACTTGACAAAACAAAAACATCACTCGCATTGCGGCCCGCCGTCATCAGTGCAGAAGCTCGAGCTGCGAGTATGAGTAATGAGCTATGAGGCATTTCCAATTGGGCAGATGGCCACAAGGAAGGATTTTTGCACTGCCTCCGCCATTGTGGCGCGTGTTTCGAGAGAGAGCCTCATGCTCGCTAAAGACCGTGCTAGATGCACCCAATTTTTCAGCCGTGGCTACCCAACCTCCCAACCTCCCTCCATATCGTCAAATACCTTGCAGTGGCAACTGTCGCACAGCATGAAGTTGTGAGGCTTATGAGTGCTTACGTTGCCCATGGCCTGCAATTCAGTTCATCGTACGGAACATGTGGCTTGAAACCATGAAGAGGTCATTTCCTGATCTGGTCGTCTGGTAAAGGAGTCACAATGTTCTATGGGACGGGTACTGGTGGGCCTGCTGATACTTCGTGCACTGGGTACTGACGACAGCATCTTTTCCATTCACCATTCTCGCTATGGTTTCAGAGATGAGCATGGAGACCAGGCGTTTTGACCTCAAGGCCATGAAATCTCGAGGACAGTGAGAAAGGTCAACACCATTACACCACAAACAGCACCAACACCACCAGAAAACTGTAACGGCCACACTCCGAGACGATATGAATAGCTATAGACAGGCCTCGACTTGCTCGTGCTCACTTTGAAACACACGTGTGATGTTGATGCTTCCAGCCTCAACCTCCTGCGCAAAAGCTTGCAGCCATACTCCGCAGTCTTACTCGCTGAGCATCTCTTATCTCACACCGCTTGGTCTTTGTATGTAGGTATTCGTTGTCGCTGATAATTGATTGTGCCTTCAATTGCCTTGTTGTTTCCTAGTCTATCATGTCGCTGCTTCCTTCCGTAGCCGCGCAATTCTTCAGCTGACATGCAGAATTGCTCGTTCGTGAAACCTCTCACTTCGAGACTGGAACCTTCCACCAATACGCATCTGTTCCTTCAGCCATTTTCTTTTCTTGCTCTGTCAGACACCCTTACCATCACCGAAGCCATACTCAAGATGTTGGACTTTTAGCGCGCTTAGGCTTTTTCAAGCCACAGAAGCGGGCAATGCAAAAAGGTACAATCCTTGCTCCTGCGGCTCACCCGACAATCATGACCCAATACGGATCACCACCAAACCAGTGTCACACTCTCGTCATTTCTTGAGCATACTAGGCTGCAATACCCTTCTGGTCATTTATATACCGTTGGGAATCCTCACTATTTCATACATCCTACATTCTCACGTCTGCGCTCAACTAAGAAATAATACGAACCTACTCTACTCAATAATTGTGCTTCGGATCATCGCCGCACTACTCTACCCACCTGTCGGAATCCAACAAGTTGACTCACTCTTGTATTAGAGAGCTACAAATTGCCATTTAATCAGCGACAACTGTCATGTTTGCCTAGCTACATGGCTTCCACCAAAGTTCTCCTGCCGTTGTCTCGCCGATCTAATATCCCCGAAGACCCAGGTTAGACGCTCAAACCCTCATCAGCCCGCAACAACAGCGGTAAATAAAGCGGGCTGTCGGCAAAGCACCAAGGGCATTTCAGATCCAAGGCAGATTAGAAGAACCCAGAGTCCGATGTGTGTTACCCAGCGATACTCTGTCATCTACCCGGACGGTCACCGCGAACCTCGAGAAAGGCTGTACTGGTGCCCACGTGGGACACCCAATTGTCCGTGCAATCAAACGGAGATCGTTGATCTTTTCGAAGACGAAATCGCCGTACCTCCCGAGGCGCCTTCTGCTCCTCAACCACGGTATCAGGTTATTGAGCCAAGGGCAGTCAGGAGACAGCCCCAGCCAGAAGTCGTGAGATACCGGAAAAAGCCCTCGGACGGGTTGAAAGCTGTCTGGGATATCCACATTCCGTTCACTTCGTGTAACAAGAAGTCCAAGCCTCAAGAAAAGAAGATCGTCATCAGAGAACGAGAACGGATTCCCCGACCTGGTCTTCGACCACCCATTATTCATCCGCCGCCACCACCACCACCTCCACCACCACCACCGCCTCCGCCTCTCCCACCTATCCGTGGCCCCCCCATAATGTTAGGGCTGTTTCCGCGCCCTGCAGGAGGGCAACATGAGCTTGCCCAGGAGCGCGAGTGTCGCAGAAGAGCTGAGCGCATCGCTAGGGAAGAACATGAGGCACGAATCCGTGCCCAGAAGGAAGCAGACAAGGTGCGCCGACAGAGGGATCGTGAGAAGAAACGTAATAGCGACCTCGAGCGGAACAGAAATCGCCTGGAGCAGGAAAGAAGAGATTGTGCGGCATCAGCAGAACGTCAAAGACGCCGCAATGACGAAGAAAGAGCGCGTGCGGAGTCACGAGAAAGGGCCAGACGAGCAGTGGAAGCAGTCAGGCACCAAGTGGAAGAGCAGATAGCGCATGCGGAATTACGAGTAAGGGCCAGACTCTGGACAGTAGAAGCAGTCAGGCGTCACGAGGAGGAAAGGGCATGGAGACAAGAGGAACAGGAAGAGGCAAGACTCGAGGAAGAAAGAGAGCGAATTGCTCGGCGGGTTCAACAGATGATTCCGCGCGAGCCTCGTCACCCACCAGTAATTCACCAATTTTGCCGAGGAAGCTTCGAAGCGAGAGGAGATCGTGTCATCGACAATGCAATAATCAACGCAGAAGAGAGACGGCAGGCAGAAGGACGTGACGGCTGGTTTCGACGGAGATCCGTCGGAGGTGGTCATCGAAGACGTGATCAAGCTGCAGTGGGTGAGCGAAGGATATTTGAAGATGATTTGGGAAGAGTGGGACCACGTTTCTTTTAGCCAAACTTTTATGCTACTTTGCTGTCTGTACGAGTTGAACTGATTGTTTTCGCTTGTCGCTCGTTGTTTCTGCATCTGGGTTATCAATTCAGTATCAATATGTCTGTCAGTTTTTGTTATTCGTGATATTTTGGTTTCTATCGTTTCTTGCAATACTTTATTACGCTTAGGATCATCGTTTAGTGCTGTCGGAAATATAGATCGTGCTGTGCGTGCTTCTCGCACTAATGCATCGTACAACGCAGGTTTTCTCCGCAGAGCTCAACGATTAGTCGCATGCGTTTCCAGTGTATCATTGTATTCCTTAGTGGACGTTTGGCTGGAGAGATCACTTGTTAGGTGCCCAAAGCGATAGATCAAACAGGAACGGAAGTGCTACCAGGTTATCATCGGTTTGTAAAGGGGGGTCGACCAAACCTCTGGAATCGCGGAAGCCTACGGAGGTAGTCAGGAGGCCTCATGCGGAATTGTTGAGAGTCTGCAATACAACGCGATGTTACACAACATGCATGCACGTCCCCGTATGGTGGGGTATGTGGGTGCCTGGCCAAAGGGATGGAAGCCTTAGCTAAATATTCAAATCGTGGGATGCTTTCTCGGTTGTGATGGAGAATTCCATAACCTGGAGTGTTGTTATTCTTTCTTTGGTTCTACCCATTCGGAGGGTCGGTGGTTTTCCCCAACAATGCTTCGCCAAACCGTACGATCTTTCGGGGCTCTTTCCCTTACCGATACTTCGTTACCAGCTGCTCAACTTTCAAGGTCGCTCTCATCTCATTCCAAGTCAGATGACAAAGGCAAGGAAGACGAAGTGGGTGCTGTTCGAAAATTCATGGTCGATCTGAGATCGAAGCCGATACCGAAGAGTGTTCCCTTTTTCACATATAGCAAGTCTTCGGGTGCTGGCGGTCAGCATGTAAATACGTGAGCGCTCTAGCGGCAGGCACGTTATCGCCAGACTTTTGACAGATGCTCTAGCACCAATTCGAAAGTTACCTTACGCTTGCCCATCGAGAAACTAGAAAGTCTCAGCCCTCGGCTGCTGCACGAAAAATTCCACAAGCATCAGAACTATAAGAAAAACTCACGTTCTCTTGTCTTTACTTCGCAAGAAGCGAGGTCGCAGCTTGAAAACAAGCGGAAATGCTGGAAAAAACTCTACGAACTGCTTCGGATGATTGGGGAAGAGGTTTTACGCAATGAGCGTTCCATTGCCAAAAATAGCGAAAGATTTGTCAGAGGGTGAGTCAGATAACTCTATACGTATCCCAAATGCATCAATTATGCAATCAATTCCTCAAGCTTACAATCGTTGAGTGCGCTGTTTGACAACCCCATATTTGAGTTCAATACCAAGTACAAGATGGGAAAAACTCGCTTCGAAGCTGAACGAACTAAACAATTGAAGAAGATACGGAAAGCCAAGTATGAAGCAAAATTGGCGGAAAAGAAAGGAGATGGGGGGAGATAAAGGGAAACTGAAGGGGGAAAAGGCAGTTCTGCGACTTTTATCCAGTCGAATCCACGGCTCCCTCTATAGTTTCCGCCGTTCTAACCGTCCTATCATATCGAGGGCTTCTTTATCTCTTGTACTGGACAGAACACCTGCACAAGCCTCATCTCCAACCTCTCGGCGGAAGAGACGTAGCAAAAGAAGTGAAGCCCGCGGTGCTGTTGAAGGCTTGCTGGGACACGAGACTGGTCATACGTACACGCGGAGAAAGACTATGAACAATTTTCCCAGCTGGCGGCTAAGGTCAAACTGTCGACTGCGGTTTTTCTCGCCCCGCAACACTATCCAACCAACATAACTATGCCCCAAGGACACATCTATGTATCACATTCCTGCTCCTTCCCCTCCGTAGATCGTCCCATGCCCGCGGGCAGTAGCCTTCTCCCAGTGAATCCCGCTCCCCTCGTCCACCACCTCACGCCTTGCTGCCCTCAATTCTGTCCCAGTCACATCCCACCCCTCTAACCACCCCCATACCCTCAAACTCTTCCATCTTCTTGGCCCAATCCCAACGCACCTACCCTCCCATCCATCCTACATCCCTCCTTCCCCCCCACTCTTCCCAAAACCATCCTCCACTTCCCTTCCCCCTTACTCCTATCAAACCTTTCCAAGCAAGAACAACCGTCTGTTAGTAAGTAATACTTTTGCCACATCAATGAGATCGTATGGGACGGCTGCTACAGTGCCAAAGCGGAAACAAAGCAACGGTGTGTATGCTATACCGTGACAGCTCAAAAAGTCAGTACTGTATGCATGACAGAATCTCGATTCATGAATTAACTATCGTGGAAACACTCTGTTGTTTTGATGACGTGTTTTGTAACGTTGGCGTGTTACGGTTCTCTATGAACGAAGGTGATAATTTTTCCACCAGCTGGGCGTCGTCGATGCTTCGAAGTTCGGATGGAGGTCGAAGTCTTGTGGTTGAACTGCGAGGATTAGGAGGAATTGAGTTGGTTGGCTCATTAGGTCCTGTGCCAATGGGGTTTTCTACAGAGCAGACGAGCCCATAGGTGCCGCGTCTTGAGGTCAAACCAAATCCATTGGTCTGCGTGACAATAATGTTGGGGACGCACAGCGGGACGCAGGAATAATAATGATAGGTGAGATGGTGGCAGGATTCTTCGGCCTACGCCTCTCAGCTCCTGGTTCAATGACGCATCACTAGTCTTGGTGATAGATATCCTACTGTACCTATCTCGGCCACCAATTGTTTCGAAAGCTACATTTGTACCATACTGTTTTAGCATTGGCTACCTTTTTCAGACTCCATTTCGTATATCAAAAGTCGGTCATAGAATTTAGAATGCTTCTTTAGAAAGTAAAACTACTGACAACCAGAATGCCCTCGCCTCCTAGCCGAATATCTACTCTTCTTATTTTCAAGCTTACCCACAATGGAGTTGGCGATCGCGATAGATTCCTTCGGTAGGGAGAAGCTTTCCATTCATGGAGATCAATACCATGGCACATCTTCACAATGGACCTTAAGCAGCTTGCTTTGGCAATGGATGGAACCGCCTAGCATGGCACAACATCCGGGTAGAAGAGATGAGACCGGCGCAAGGCGAGCCAGTCCGCTGTATCTGATATGTCTTACAATCAGCACAGGAGGGTAAGCCCTCCTTCAGAGCAATCAGAGCAAGAGGGTTGAATGGTTTGCATCGTAAGCGACTTCTAACTCTTGCGAGCAGCCTGCAAGTCATCTGGACCGCAATAATGTCGCAAGGCTCTGTAAGACCTCCTCCCATATCCTCAATTCTGATCCTCTCCTTCCTCCTCTTTTCTTTTCTCCTCTCTCATGTTCTGCTCCCCCCTTGCTCCTCTCAAAATAGTTATAGTAACCTTTAACATCATCAGCCCTACCTCTCCTCCCTTGGTCTTCCAGCCTATCTAATCTCTCTTGTCTGGCTCGCTGGCCCACTCTCTGGAACCTTCGTCCAGCCTTGTGTCGGCGTCCTCAGCGATCGTTGCCAACATTCTTGGGGCCGCCGCAAACCTTTCATTATCATTGGTACCATTGCGACTACAGTCTGTTTGTTGGCTCTTCCTCGGACTGCTGAAACCGTCGCTCTTCTGTCGTCGTCCACGGGAATTCATATTGGAAGGCGAATGGTGTCTATAGTCAATGGACTAGTAGCGTCAGCCTGGATCTGGGCGCTCAACATCGCCATTCAGCCTGTCCAGGCGGGCATAAGGGCATTGATAGTCGATTGTTGCCCGCCTGGACAGCAGGTGCAAGCAAATGCATATGCGAGCTGCATTATATGTCTTGGGACTGTCCTGGGCTATGCGTCAGGATTTGTTTCGCTGCCGAATACGCTGCCATGGCTCGGGAATACGCAGTTCAAGGGACTTTGTGTGGTTGCTTCTGTTGCTCTGTGCTTAACAGTTGCAGCTACTTGCCTTGTAGTGAAGGAGGAAATATTTGTTACGAACAACCAGAATCTGGACAGCGGATCCGGTGTCTTTGCGGTGTTTGGACAAATTCTCACCACTGCAAAAACCATGCCGAGCAAAATCAGAAGAGTCTGTATGGTGCAGTTTTTTGCTTGGCTTGGTTGGTTTCCATTCTTATTTTATGTAACCACGTGAGTCTCGATCTCCATGAAAGCATCTTCCCTTGGTATTGGGACTATATCACTCACACTTTTGGAATGAGATAGGTATATCGGTAATCTCTGTAAGTTTTGGAATCCAACTCTTTCTGTTCTTTGACACTCACATAGCAAAGACCAAGCCGAAGCCCTTTCCTTAACCATCCACCCTGGCCCCCTCCAGACGCCTTTGGCACTCCACCCGGACTCTGTTCGCCAAGGTACACTGGCTATGACTCTCTTCGCTATAACTGCCCTTGCTGCGAACCTCTTGCTCCCTCTGTTTGTCTCTTACCCAAGTAACCCATTAGAGACGTCCATGTCATGCTCCAGAAGCTCTACGACTTCCTCAGACCTCGAAGCCATCGAAAACGAAGAATCAGCCCCGGGTACTCCGACCAAACGTCGTGTCTTCAGTGCCATTACTGGGCCTCCTCGGCTGAAGTCGGTTGTCTCTATTCCCTGGCTCACTCTTTCCCGCGCTTGGGCGGCATCGCACATCCTCACTGCCGTAACACTACTATCTACAGCTCTCACTCGCTTACGCACTTCTTCCACACTCCTAGTAGGTCTCCTGGGCGTGTCCTGGGCTTTGACGCAATGGGCTCCTTTTGCATTAATAAGCGCCGAAATAGCCAGAGAGAGGTCTAGGCCCCTGATTGCTACTTGCAGTGATTATGGTGAAGACAGCGAGCAAGAAGATGTCGATGGTAGGACTTTCGACCTACAAGCAGGTACCATTATGGGTGTGCATAACATGGCGATCGCCACACCACAAATCGTTGCTGCCGTTGGGAGCAGTGCACTTTTCTGGGCGTTGGGACGATGGGGCGTTGTTTACGGGGAGGCGACAGGATGGGTGCTGAGAGCTGGAGGGCTGGCTGGCTTCGTAGCGGCTTGGTTGGCTGCCGGCATTCAGGACAATTAGGAAAATGAGAAAAGTGGAAAGGTCCTCCAGCGGTGCATGGTATTAAAGTACGAGAGATAAGTACAAATGTGATTCCTGGGCTTGCTAGTAGGTCCTATGCATGGCCTGGGTACCTCTTGGTATGTATTCAACCTTTTCACCTACATAGAATGCGAAGGTAACAAATTATTATCTCATCAGGGGACATCGACTCGTCCGGCAGCGGCTTACATCTAGAATATTCAATCGCCGCAACACCAAATTTCCCTCCACGAGAAGGGAAAAAAATATAAATAACGCGAAGCAAACGAACGCCTTCATCTGGAACATGATAGAAGGAGGCGATTTTATATAAAGGATTAATTGAGCTTCAACGCAGCAACGCCGCCTACGGCCTCAGAGGGCTCACCAAATCCAGTCATGAGACTGGCGAAGTCATCTTACATGGACCTTACCTTTGCACAATGCTCCCAACAAATTCACGGAGGACAAAAGGATCAAACTGAGCACAAACCAAGATTAACGAGTAGTAGATAGAGGCGTCGGTTCCCAGCGATAGATTACGAGGATGAGTAGATACGGATTAGAGGGGGACTTTAAGCTGCCAGCAGCGTTCTAAAGTATACATAGATCTAAGAGTTATTGAATATGAAAGACATGTAGGCGGATACAACGGCTTTGGCAGCCGTCCTCGCTCTGTAAGCTATTGATACGGAACTAAAATCGCTCTTTCCCATTATTACCGAAAAATTACCGCAAAATTACAAAGTCTCTACGATAGCCTGCGCGTCATTCACGTTGTTCACTCTCTGCCCGTAAGACTTTGGTGACTTCGGACCTGGGTGCCATCATCCACTCTTTGTGATGGCCCGCCTTGGTAGGTTCGGGTTCTTGGGCGTTGCGGTGGTGTTCCACATAATATACATCTACTCAATCTTCGACATCTATTTCGTCAGCCCTATTGTCAGTGGTATGAGGCCGTTCGCAGTGAACAGAAGTAATGGTGTCGAGGCTCCAGCCCAAAGACTTGTTCTCTTTGTGGGTGATGGACTTCGTGCTGACAAGGCCTTTCAATCCTTTCCTGACCCGTCACCATCATCACCCAATGCGCCTGAAGCTTTGGAGCCCCGGCCTTTGGCCCCATTCCTTCGTTCTTGTGTACTCGAAAGAGGCACGTTTGGAGTGTCTCACACACGAATGCCCACGGAGTCAAGACCGGGGCATGTTGCGCTAATAGCTGGGCTTTATGAAGATGTGTCGGCGGTCACAACGGGCTGGAAGCTTAATCCAGTGAATTTCGATAGCGTTTTCAACCGGAGTAGGCATACGTGGAGCTGGGGTAGCCCGGATATACTGCCGATGTTCAAGGAGGGCGCGGTCAGAGGAAGAATAGATGCGGAGATCTACGAAGAAGAGTTTGAGGATTTCACAAAGGGTAAAAGCTCGGGCGATCGATACACGCTACACAAATAGCTGATTGGTGGCAGATGCAACTCAATTGGACACTTGGGTCTTCGACAAGGTTAAAGGCATGTTCGACGAAGCTACGAGGAACGCTACGCTCGACGCTGCTCTACGTCAAGATAAGAACGTCTTCTTCCTGCATCTTCTTGGTCTCGATACCACAGGCCACGCTTATAGGCCCTACTCGAAGGAGTACCTCCACAATATCAAGATCGTCGATCAGGGTGTCCAGGAGATTACAAGGCTTATAGAAGTCTTTTATGGAGATGGCAAGACGGCATTTGTTTTCACTGCGGATCATGGCATGAGTGATTGGGGTAGTCATGGAGATGGCCATCCGGATAATACTCGGACCCCGTTGATCGCATGGGGTTCTGGAGTGGCGAAGCCGGTCCTTAAAGCTTCAGGTAAAGCGCTTGGGCATGAGGACGGATTCTCTTCTGATTGGGGACTCGACCAAGTCCAGAGGCATGACGTCGACCAGGCAGATATTGCTGCATTGATGGCATATCTTGCTGGGTTAGAGTTCCCAGTGAACTCGGTTGGTGCGCTACCGCTCTCATACGTCGCAGGAGACCTAAATGAGAAGGCCGAGGCAGCTCTGGTAAATGCTAGAGGAATACTGGAAATGTATCGGATAAAAGAAGAGCAGAAACGGGCTACCCAGCTGCAATACAAACCATTCTCTAAACTTGGTGACGAAAAGCATTCAGTGAACCATCGCGTAACGGAGATACAAACCTTGATTAGGCAGAGGCAGTTTGACCAAGCAATAACCATGAGCCAAGAACTCCTTAACCTTGGCCTCGAAGGACTGCGCTATCTTCAGACCTACGACTGGCTTTTCTTGAGATTACTCGTGACCCTCGGGTACTTGGGCTGGATTACTTTTGCTATTACAACTGTCATTGATATGCATGTGTTGCAGGGCAAGACTCAGACGTTGAGAACAACGGTGACGACCATGGCCTTCGGCGGCCTGCTAGTCGGTGCATTCTCTGCTTTATGGTTCCGTAAAGCGCCTTACACATATTATGCTTACACAATATTCCCCTTCATATTTTGGGAAGAAGTATTTGCCAGTAGAGGGGCGATATTTGCAGGGGGTCGTCATTTATTGAGAGGAATAGAATCCAAGAAAGAGGTGTTTCTATTAGGAATCAAAGCATTGGGCTTTGTTGGGCTCATGGAAGCCCTTGTGAGTCTTCTCTATTAGACCTCCAGTATTCTAGCCACCACCATGCTAACCGGGATTGTAGGTACTATCATATTTCCATCGTTCGGTTTATACCGTCTGCTTCGTAGCCGCAGCTTCATGGCCTTTTTTCTATGGGCGGGACTTCATTTCGAATAATAAGATTATAATTGCCACCTGGGTTGCGGCGTGTAATTCAATGAGCCTATTTACCTTGTTGCCTGTGATCAAGGTAGAGAGCATTAATGTAATGTGAGTACTAGGACTGCACGTTTAACCCTACCTTTAGCACACAAGTTACCCTTCTACACTAGATCGCCCACAAGACTGATAGGAAAATTGCAGGTTACTCGGAGGTCTTCTTATGGCCTTTGTGGGAGTACTGTACCTACTATTCGAAAAAAGCATTGTTTCCTCTTCGACAACGGGCGATCTAGCATCCCCTACCGTAGACAGCATTTCACGAAGCATACTCGGCGTTCAAACTGGTTTGATCGTGCTGGCCATGGTCGTTACGCGGTCTAGTAGCGTCTCATTGCAAGCGAAGCGTGGCCTACCATTGGGCAACCAAGTGGTTGGATGGCTAGTCTTGAGTAAGTCATCCATTGCAAGATCCAAGTTGACCAACACACTAACTGAAGAAAAGTCGCGTCCCTCACCATTCCCTTCCTGCATAGCCTCCAACCGAATCATCACTACCTCCACCGTCTCGTCATCATGTTCCTTACCTTCTCGCCCATCTTCATCATTCTCACAATATCCTACGAAGGCCTCTTCTACTTCGCCTTCTGCGCCACCCTCGTCACCTGGGTCCGTCTCGAGCACCACATCTACACCTTGACCTCTCCCAACAAAAGAAACCCTTCTCCCCCCTCCCCCATACTAACCCCTAAACCTCTCTCCACCGCCGTTCCCGCCATCACCTCCCAGCTCGCCTCCTCCACCTACCCAAACACCACCAACGACACCCCCCCACCCTACCGCCCCCTCACCCTCTCCGACGTCCGCCCCTCTCTCTTCTTCCTCTACCTCCTCCAATCCGCCTTCTTCTCCACCGGCAACATCGCCTCCATCTCCTCCTTCTCCCTCGACAGCGTCTACCGCCTCATCCCCATCTTCAACCCTTTCTCCCAAGGCGCCCTCCTCCTCCTCAAGCTCCTGATCCCCTTCGCCCTCATCAGCGCCAACCTCGGCGTCCTGAACCGCCGCCTCGGCGTCGCGCCCTCGAGCCTGTTCATGCTCGTCATGAGCATCAGCGATGTGCTGACGATGAACTTTTTCTGGATGGTGCGCGATGAGGGCAGTTGGTTGGATATTGGGACCAGTATTAGCCATTTTGTCATTGCGAGTTTGTTGTGTGTGTTTGTGGCCGGGTTGGAGTTTGTGAGTGAGGTTTTTGTTAGTGGGGTGGAGGTTGAGGATCGGGGGGAGGGGAAGGTGAATGGGGCGGTTGGAGGTGGATGGGTGGGGGAGGAGAGGAACGGGAGTGAGGTAGGAGGGGTGAGGAGCGAGATGGGGTAGATGGAGATGTGGGCTTGTTGCTCTTATGTGTTGCTAATTGTATCATAAAAGATAGATATATATTATCAAATCTACTACGTAACTTTCAGAGGAATAATACATTGGCTACAGCAAAGAAGTAAACCAGACTTGTTCAGCCTTCCAACAAGTCACTTGGTCGGGTCGAACAACCTCTACACCAACAATTTACAAAAGATTAACTGATTCAGAACCGAAACGCTTTGTTCCAAGATGCTATCCCTAGAAACAGCTATATCGCTGGAACGATTGGAGATGCTGGACGTACCCCTGTGTAAGAACAACGCCATTGGGTATCAATGAGCTGCGTGAACCAAGACCTCCACGCTCAATACTCCACCCATTTGCAATCCAAGTCGCCGTCTTGCCTACAATCCCTTAAGAGACTCCCGTCCCTGTCGTAAGATCATGCAGCGATCTTAAGAGCTTGCACCGCCTTTGTAACCTCATCGCTAGCGAGCTGTTCCCAGTTCTCACGATCTTCGCCATTGACCTTACCGTCTTCCCCAACTTTGTCGTAGAGCATGCGTGATATGTTCCGATTAATGGCGGTGTATTGGTCGTTGGTAATCTCATTACTCTTGTAGTGAGGCTTTAGAGCCGCCGTGACCATGCTTTGGAGCTCTGACTTGGCTGACAGTGATAGGTTGATGCGCGATGGCGAATTTTCTGCGGACCTCGGAGGGCTTGAGCTTGGCGATTGTTGGGTCCGCGAACGTGGTTGTCGAGCTGCGTTCGGAGAGTGTCGTCTGTCGGTCGTAGGGTGCCGCGAATCATGAGCCGTCTGGTGAGAAGTAGTAGGCTCAGGTGATGCCCTACTCGGGGAAAACTCGGGTGGTGGGAAGATAGGTTCGACCTTTGATGTGAGTGAGAATGGTGATAAAGGACGTGTGGCGTTGTGGGGAGGAGGGGTGGTTGAGAGGGCTCGAGGGCTGGCGTGGTTGGAGGCTGGTGGCGATGCTCCCGGCGAAGAGACACGAGGAGAGGAGTTACCCGTGGCGGATGGGAAAGGTGGACGAGTTTGCCCTTTGGTTTCATCAGGTGCTGCGCTCGCCTCCACTTCTTGTAGTAACGATTGAAGGAAGCTCGGGCCCTTACTCAAAACCGTAACAGGTGTGTGTGATGATGATGGACCTGCGACAGAATTGCGCCTGGAATTACTTGACTCGGCCGGAACGTCCGATGATGATCCAGCGAGTTCCTCGTTTCTCCGTGTTCGCGGCCTTTTCAGCGGTCGCTCGGGTTTAGGAACAGATTCAACGTCAGAGGGTGATGTAGTGGCGGACTTCCGTTTCCTTTTATTTGGACTTGGGTCCATCTGGATCTGTTTTGCTTTCTCCAAAGCGTTCCATGCGCGGATCTCTTCTTGTGATTCGGGTTCGGGTGGGTTTGGGCGCTCGCGGGGAGCCCGTATGTCGAGAAGCGTTGATGCGGCCTCTCGGAACCTGTTCGCTGCTCCCTGTCTTTCAGCCACTTGAAAACGTCGCTCCCACTGCCTGAAGTCCCGACGTTGAGAACGTTCTCGTTGTTCTCTACTGGTTCTCTCAGGACTTGATCCTTCGTCAAAAGGAAAGTCGAGGTCGATGTGAGTTCCAACCTGGACTGACTGCCAAAGACGAGCCCAAGTCGATGTGCTAGCTCGCGTCCGGTTTCTCACTCGTCGTTGCTGACTACGAGTACGCCTATCAGCTGCGTTGCGTGGTCGCGGCGCTGGAATATTCGCAGATGCGCCCTCGGAAGTTCTTTCAATAGTGCATTGCTCACAGAACCAGTGCCCGTGTGGTATTGACGTGAGGTCTACGCAGTAAGAGTGGTATTCTGTACTGCACCCATCGCACCCAAGGAAGTCGTCTTCATTGTCGTCTTCGCCGCATATTGGACATGGTTCCGAGTCAAATTCATCGTCGTCCTCTTCGATGAGCATTGATGGGTCAATGTCAGCAATTTGAGTTCGTTCGTCGACGGCATACGAGGAGATGACAGGACCTAGAGGATACCGTTAACTATTATCCCTCGTATTCGACACTCCTACGACTTACTTCCAATGTAATCACTCAGTTCTACTTGAATGAAGCTTTGCCGACATATAGGACAGCTGTTCGCTCGTTCCACCCAAGGCTTGAGGCAATCATTGTGTAGGTTGTGGCCACAAGGCAATAGGTGTGCGACCATCGCATCTTCGGTTTTATTGCCCCATTCCGGAGACTTCGAAGTGGATGATGAGCCCTTTTGGGCATCTTCTTCCACCTCGAGAGCTGGGGCAACAGAGCGGGGCAGGTCATTGGCGCTTTCGCCAAGGTCGCCTAAACAAATAATACATGTGTCTGACATGTTGTTGATCGTGTAGAATGGTTATGGAAGTCGGGTGTTCAAAAGTCATAGAGTTGGGGAAGTTGGTTTAAGAAAGTAAATTGAGATGGAAAGGAAGAAAGGTTGAGAGCTGCAGCGCTGGAGGTCTTGTCTTGTAATCATACAAGCGAGGCGCTAGTGCGATAACGTCGTCGTACAGGATTGTGAGGAAAGTGAAGCATAGCGCCGTAATATTACAGACCAGTGATCAAGAGTGTTGAGGTACTGATCACCCGACTAGAATAGTGACGAAAAATGAATGAATCATCGTGCGATAGGATTTTGCCCTTCAGACAGACTTACCTTATGGTAGAAAACTTCAGTTGCGGCCATTTCCTTGTAGTCCATCAAGCACATCAAGTGACGATTCTGAGGCAGCAGCTTCAAATCTGCATCCACGATTGAGTGAGTCATAAACACCCAAAGTAGGCAATTACCAAGTGGGAAATATGTTGTTTTTGGCTCATTGGTGAACCGGATAACCAGGTACAGGTCGCTGTGCTGATGAAGCTGACCATTGGACTCCAAATCTTCAAAAAGTTATGTTCACTTCACATTGTGCATTGATATCGAATCTTCCAGCACATAGACTGAGATCCAGTACGGTAGTCCTACTCCTTCTAGAAGAGCAGCCTCGCTGGATTTTGATTGTGGTTTGTTCGAGCAACGCATGCTATCGACTATCGACTCGACACTCGTCCATAAGGGAGCGTATCGATGAGAGCACAAGATATCCGAGCTGTATCCCCTCCATATTTTTCAACTATACCTCCGCAATTTCCCGTAGACGCCGTATCGTAGATCTTGTAGCAGCAGCCGCAGGTGTCCTGTACATCACAGACTTGATTAAAAGATTGCTATCTTCGGACATTGCTCAAGCTCTTTCCACTTACGAAACGGTCCAAGCACCACCAGCAACGGTCTTCTTGCATGATCGACAATTCCAGATTCCGACCGAGTGTCGTTTTACAGTAGTCTTGCCGCAAAAGGTGCAGGTGTACCGAGCATGCTGTGTAATTTCCATCTTCTTGACTTGCTTTCGGAGAGAAGCACCATATCTAGAGGGGTCTTCATCAGCGATCTATAGAAAACCATATCTGGTATCCACTGTCATGCAGGATCAGAAATGCTCGTGGTCACTGCTGCATACCTGGTACCGTATTTACCGGTGACGCCAACCTCTGCAGTCTCGAGTTAGCACACGCCTAACACCTCTAAGCTCAGGGCACCTGATACATACTCTTTGTGCGTTTCGTCATCTTGCTGACGGTGTAGAGCTTATACGATGAGGTTGTCTTCAGAAATCGATGTTGGAATGGTGTGGGCAGAGTAACCTCGCTTAGAGCGGGAACAAGTGTCTTGGCGCGGAGTACGGAGACCAATAGGGTAAACCCTTCGAAGCGAACTAACTGTATACTTCTAGTGTACGGAATACCGTACGGTATACCGTACGGAATACGGATACTCCGTACATTATTATGCGGAGACATACGGGTCCACTTCGTTATTGTTGTTATTCCGGTAGTCTTTGGTGTTGCCCATTTTTCCGTTGATAGATGTTTGGAGACCAGTCGATTATGTTTGTGTATATATAGCAATGCCATTGGTGATTCTCTATTCCCAACCAGTATTCTGATTGTCTTGGTTTTGCCTTGGAGTGACCTTAATTATGGCTTTTCCAGCATCGAGAGAATATGATCTTGTTCTCCTTGGGGCTACAGGCCACACTGGCAAGCTCTGTGCAGAGTATATCACTACCAGCCTCCCAACAGATCTAAAGTGGGCTGTTGCCGGTAGATCGAGTCCTAAGCTCTCTGCTTTGATCGATGATCTCAAAACTCTCAATCCTGATCGTCTACAGCCCGGTTTGTCTCCATACTAATAATGCTATAGGCTAGACTGACATAATGATAGGCATCGAGGTGGCAAGTTTGGCTCCTACAGACCTTAATGCTCTGACAGCAAAGACCCGTGTGCTACTCAACACCGTTGGCCCTTATTATCTTTACAGTACACCAGTCGTTGAAGCCTGCGTTGAACAAGGAACACATTATATAGACGTGTCAGTATCTCTTGCCTTTTGCTGACTTATTGTAATTAAAGCGAGACAGAACTGGGGAGACACCGTGGGTGTTCAAGATCATTAACGAGTTTCACGACAAGGCAAAAGCAAAGAAAGCCATTGTATGCACTGTAAAGTAACCGCAAGGCATAAAAGTATACTGAAGCTTTGATAGATTATTCCAGAAGCGGGCGTCGAATCTACGCCATCGGACTTGCTTGCTTTGTCCTTGGTTCGCCATATCAGAGATAGGCTCTCGGTGGGGACTCAAGACATCGTTGCTTCTGTTTCTGATCTGAAGTAGTCTCACCCTAGCTTTGTCGTCTGTTTTTCTGGACTGACTTTGTTTAGAGGTATGCCATCGGGCGGCACTTTGGCTACTATACTCAGTCTATTTGATTACTATAGCGTAAAAGAGGTTGCGAACGCCTTTTCGCCATGGGCGCTCTCTCCTGTGCCAGGACCAAAGCCAAGCAGGGGCCCGTCGCTCATAACCAAGCTGCTCGGTCTTCGTTTCGATCCGGACCTTGGTACACTGACAACCTTTGTTGCAGCCACAGGAAATACTGCCATCGTCCACCGGACCTGGGGTTTGCAAGATGGCGGGAGGTACTATGGCCCGAGATTTCACTACAGTGAGTATATACAGGTACGAAATGCCCTCGTTGGTGTAGGAATTCACTTCCTCCTTGCCCTTGCTGGACTTGCTTTGTTGTTCCCCCCTGCCCGATGGCTAGCGAAGAAGTTCGTGTACCAACCTGGTCAAGGTGCATCAAAGGAATCTTCAAGAAATGAGGCACTCGAGTATCGATCTATCGCAACCGCCGACCAAGACATCCGGAACCCAAGCCGTGCTATTGCTAAGTTCAGATATGACGGTGCGCTTTACTATCTTACAGGAATATTCCTTGCGGAAGCTGCAATGGTGATATTGCGAGATGAAGAAATGGTGAGAAGACTGGGTGGCGGAGTTTTAACACCGGCGATGCTAGGGCAGCCTTTTATTGAGCGGCTCAAGAACGCCGGGGTCGTTTTTGAGGTAGGTATGCTCCCTAATTTGTGAGTCGAGCAAGTCTAGCTCTAAGATTGGAATTGCGAAATTTCAGCCTATCTCGATAGCCTCCAGAGATGGTAAATAAGGAAGGGCTGCACAAATGAAAACCCTCGCCAACCCGCCAATTGGGTATCCGAGTATTGAAGTTGAGAATCCTTTCCACAATCCCTGATGTATGTGCAAATACTAGAGACTCTCCCAAAGTTTACCATTTTTTATAGCATGGAAAACAAGGCTATTAGAGTGTTCTCAAACAGTACCCTTTTCGTTTTGTGGGCGAATTTGCTAATATTTCTCAGTCAGCTCAACCACAACTCGCATTATCTGAGTTCTTCTTTCACAGTGGCTCATTTATAACATCTTCTATCTACTTTCCCTCTTATTAGTTGCGCAAGTATCTCGTTTACGTGTGCAGCTGTCTCGTGACATTGCGGTCATTTGACTCAGCAAACACTTCATGAAGTTTGCTCTAGAACGATTTCTAATTCAATGGAGTAAACACATCCATGCTAAATTTCGAAATTGGATCGTGGCCAAACAACGTGGCTCAAAACCCGTCACTATCTCAACGGACAACAAGATGTTGCAAAGGCCCATATTCAGCCAGAGCTCTTCTAAAAAGTTACTCCTCCCAATATACGAATTTCCATCATGGGCAACATCCCTAGTCAGCAGCGTTATATCTACGAGCAAGAGGGAGCTCACATTGCGATGCAATTACTGCAAAATCCAGAGGTTCAGCACGTCGTCAAGTCTCTCGGTGATTTCTTTCGGCACCATGGTGACTACATTCAACATAGGAGAGGCCGAGGCCGGAAAAAGGATAAACAGGAGCGGGATGAACGGCTTTTCCAGCAAGGCCAAAGACAACGTAACGGATCGTACGTAGAGGATAACGGACAAAGAGACCGTGGCTACGGAAAACGAGGATTAAATCTGAACGACAACATGGATAATGGAAGGCGGGAAGGTGGAGGCCGAAGGCAGAACTCGAGGAATAATCGTTTCAGGGGTTTGACTTTCGTCCAAGATTTAAGGGCACCGCAATTCTAACCAGTGCTACAGACCTATCCCCTAACGACTACCATCAACCGTGCCACCCATGCTGCTACTGCCACTGCCCCCGACCCCCCAGAGCCCCACCGGAGCCACCCAACCAACCACCACGCGGCCCCCACCGCGGTAGTCGTGAAGGACATACTCGGCGAAGGCCCCCAAGACTAGCCGACACCGAAGATTCCGCAGACGAACAGCTTTTCCCTGGAGCCAATCGTCAACCGAGACACAGCGGACAGAACCCAGAAGCGGGGCCAGGACCAACCCAGTCTCCGAGACACAGCCGACGGGATCGGCCGTCAGGAATGCCCCCACAGGCTCCCCCTGATGGCGGCTCCAGAAACGGTGGGCCCTACCCGCATGGGGGAGACAGGCAGGGCCCACCGGCTGCGGACCAGGAGCGCAGACAGCGGAGGCCACGGGGGAGAGATCATGGCGATGGGGCTCCGAGGCCCCCAGGAGCATGGGATGATGGGCCGGGGGACGAGACGGGTTCTGCGGGTCTAGGCTTTCCGCCTGGAGGAGGGCCGGATTATCTGCCTGGCGGACCGAATTAGGTAGGAAATTGAACTTGGAGATATGGCGTTGAAGAAGGGGAAAAACAAGGATGGAATGTGACGGGAGACGATGGGCCGAAGGGCGGGGGGGTAAGGGGCCGGATGGCTGTGGAGGGCCGGACTACGTATCCGCCTGGCGGAGGACCCGGTGACAATACCAACGTAAGAATAGGGCGTCGGAATAATGGAAAGGAAGGAAAATTTTTGGTAGCGTCACCATGGATGCCTAGAGTTGTTTTGCTTGGACGGCGTGTCTGCTTCCTGATCCTGTTGCTGGCGTTTCGACCCGTATTCGGTTGGGATTTCTATAGACGCAATAACATCACCCTCTGCCTCGTGCGAATCCTACAAGCCCCAACGCATCGCTCACGTGTGATGTTCGCATAGTCGTCGGGTCTGGGCGAAGCACGGGGGAGAAGAGGTGATGAGATGAGGAGACACTCTGATAGAACAACCAATAGCAGAGTCGAGAAAGGCCATCGATGATTCCATGTCCTGCTATATGGTATCGTTCTATCGTACAACATGGGTAAGGGTATCTAAGAACACAGCGCCACAGGCTGATCATTTCATCTCAGATGCTTTCAGAACTCCTTGAACGCCAAATCGTATGTTATACAGCCAAATGAGGCCTCCGCTACCAGCTCAGCATAGACGTTATACCCTCAGGAGGTCGCACTTCCTAGGTCTTCCTCTCTTCCTTTTCGCTATCGGCTGACTCTCCACCACCTCCTCCACCTGACTCCGATTAACCGTCCTCTCGGTCCCCTCGGTCCCCACCCTGATGACTCCCCTGCCCCGCTTCCTCTGCTTAACCTCCTCTTCCCTCTTCAGGAACCGATGCACAGTCCTATGATCCATGACCCTCTCTTCTTCATCTCCCTTTCCCCACTTTTCCGTCTTTGGCCATTGATACCCATACAGCTTGCTATGCCTCTCACACCTTGGACACTCTTTCCTCGTCAGATATCCATTCTGCTGCACCCAACACGCGGAGCATGTGTCACAGTCTACCCATCTAGAGTAGGATTCGCCCAGCAAGAGAGGCGTACGGATGTAGTCGCCCGGGTAGCGGATAGTAGGGGTAGAGCTCTCGACAGTAGGGATGACACGGGGTTTTCGCGGGCCTCGTTTGCGCTTCGACGGTCTAGGTACCATGTTGAAAATGGTGTCGTCGAGAACCGTGGTTGAGGGAAGAGACGAAAGATCACTGTCGGAGGGGGGTTCGATGCTGGCGCTAGGGGTGGTGGCTGGGGTTGCGTTTTGTTTGGGTAGGTCGTCAAAGATCGAGCCAGCTTCGGATGACGAGGCCGGAGTTGGGAGTTCATTGATGCCGCTCTTTGTAGGTGAGGTAAGACCACTACGTTGAGGTGTAGTGCGGCTGGGGTCTCTTAAGTCCTTGGTCTGACGCAGATTTTCAGTAGGTAGTAAGGTATCTCCAAGGTAGTTCATGAGCTCAGGCCATCGCTGCGGCGATCCTTCAGTACTATTTGTACGAGGGCGCTGATCGTGATCTCGTGCCTGTTTTATCTGGCTTACAAGACCCGTCGCGCTAGAAAAGGCAGCCCTCACACCAGCTAGTAACTCGTCCTCATCTTGGTCCACTTCTTTCTTGAGCCCGGTTTCCGCGCTTGGGACACTACCGCTGCTGGCTAAAACCACATTTCGTAAGGTTGAGCCTGATTTCTCAATAATAACTGCAGGAGCTGTGGATCGAGAATCGGACACCTCAATGCCAAGAGAGGATGAAACCCTGGCCGTCACCAGTTTCCTTCTCTTTCTGGGGCTTCCCTCGTCAGTTTCTGGAGTTATCGAAGCGGGACTGAAGAGTGGGAGCTGGCCATGTCTCCGCGACCGGCGAAAGGAGTAAGGTCCCGGTGCTTGGTTCTCGGATTCAACGTGGGGCGTGGAGGTACCACTTGACTGCACACTCTTGTCTTGTGCAGGCCAACCATTGCGGCCTTCTCGTTCGCAAGTTGAGCAAAGGCACTCGCAGTTGCCTTCTCCAAAGTAATTGTCGCCATAGGTGACGGTGATCTCTTCCCCGACCTGTATGTCTCGGATAGCGACCACTTGCATGCCTTCGGATCCTCGAGTCACGAGTCGAGCATTGGCGTCGCAATCATGATTTGCAAAGCGTGCTGGACCTAGAAATAATGAAGGTGTTTTCTTGCGACTGGACATCACAATGCTGAAGTCACGTCTAGTAAGGTCTAAATCTTTCTCTTCTTCTGGAGTCATGGACACCAAGTTTCCACAAAGATACCTAACAGCATCGCCTTTCTTAATCAATCGCCGAGCTGTCGCCGCAGCTTCTTGAGTAACGATGGTGTAGCGATTTGTCGTGGAGACTTCGAAGGGACAACCAGGGAGCCATATATTGATATATTTGCGCATGTGACGCCTAAAGTCTTCCTTTTCTCGATCAATCTTGAGATTATCGTAGAACTTGCGAAGTCCAGGAAGCTTAAGCAATGCTGTCTCCGCCTTTTGAGAGTCTTTGTCCACTACAACATCGTATAGCAAGATCGCTGTAATGTCATCCTCGGAGAGTCCACGAGCCGAGTTATACTTGGACCTATTCTTTCGGATCACAGTCCAGTAGTAGACCTGAAATACAAGTCAGCGGTGGGTTTTTCGGGAGTCAAGCTACATTATGCATACATGATCAACCAGCGCGTCCGTCAGTATGTCATCGTATCCTGCGAGCTGAGAGAGCGTCAGGCGATCCTTCTTTGGAGCGGCCTCGAGTGCCTCCTTTCGTGGCATTCTGTAATGAGAATTGGAGGAAAAAACCGAAAATGCTATGTGTGGCTGTTGTGAGGCCTTTCTAGAAACAGGAGGAAATATAAGCTGAGCCGTGAAAGGGGCTGAGAAAGCTGTGCATTGTTGGTAGCTTAATCACTTAGAGTAGGAAAAGCCGAGAGCTGATGTGAGAAAACACGTGGCCAAACTGGGGAACATATAGAAAGGAGTGTGCTATGTTGCGCATGCTAATGTCGCTCCCCGAACTGGAATTTGGTATTCAAAGGAGTGACATGCGATGAAAAGGGAGTGACGAGGAGGCGGATGAAGAGAAGAGAGAAGAGCCACCGTGACCTGCGCTAGCTCGGGATCTTCCGCGATGGATATTTTTGGTGTTGGATCAATAGCTCTTGATATCTCTCTACTGACAGATACCTATTGACGAGTTTCTCAATGCTGCCACGATGATACAACTTAAGGTATGGCATCCGAATGGACGTAGCTTGCTCTGGATGTTAGCTAATACCATAATGGTAGACGATGCTTAGTTGCATCGACAATTCCGGCGCTACAATAGTCGAGTGCGTTCGGAATCTACGAATGAAACGACATGCAAAGATTGGTACAAAGCATAATCTATAATAGCCTCAAACTATGAGCTGATGTGTTTAAGGTGACCGCATAATAATCGTTGTTCAAAAAGCACGCACACAGAACGATGCTGGTCTAGGAGGAGCCATGGGGGCGGCAGCGGCAAATAAAGTCAGGAGAGGGGATATAAGGCATGCTATAGTGGTACGAACGACCAAGAAGGTTCAAAGAAAGGATGGGATGGTTGTCAGATTCGACGACAACGCTTGTGCTTTGATTGGGAAGAACGGGGAGCCGTTGGGCACAAGGATAAATGGTGAGACTACCGTATACTCCTTCATGAGATGTTGAATATGGTTGAGGATGTACTAACATATAAATCAGGAGTTGTGGGCTCGGAGCTTCGCGATAAGCAGTGGTCCAAGATCCTGTCACTGGCGTCAATGCATGTGTAAAAGATATCAAGTCCAAGTTTCCCTTCATTTCCACTAAATCGTAACCGTCGTCGCTATACTGCAGACCCATGTATCGCTTCAATTCTCCTCCAACGCCGGATGTGGTATCATAACCCAAAACGCCGAAACCGTTCTTTGAGATACCGTCCTTTCCCAGAGCAACCAAGCGCCTATTGGAAGATGTTCCCGCAACTGCAGCAAACGTAAAAGAGTTTCTGCCCGTGGCGGTCTTAGCCATGCTCGAGTAAGAAGCACTAGTCATAGACAAGCTTACCATTCCCGTCTCCGCCGACCGCTGCTGCGACTGGAAGAACACCGCTTCGCCCTCAAGACAGTTGGGGCACTTCTTGTTCGACCTTGGCAGCTGCAGTCAAGAAGCCATATTAGTGAAAGGTTCAACAACTCTTGCTCCCACCATCACTCAGATCTATCTCCGTGCTCTCATAACCACTGTCCACCTCCACTTCCTCCAACAGGTCATCACCCTCAATTTCCTCCACACCTGTAGAATCACTGCATTCCTCGCCGCCGCAGTAAAAACAAACCACTTCTTGCCCACACAGAGTACAAAAGTCGGGTAAACCAACCGTGGGATCTGAACCAACATCCTGCGTGACTCCTGCTGTTTCTCCAACTGTGTTGTAGAGGTTGTTTCGGAAGACGCACGAGGATTGGGCTTCTTCGCTGAATTGGCACGTTCGGCAGGCGAACATGAGTTTATTGGTATTTCGGTCTTCCTTTGGGTAAAGCATATTGGAGCTGAATATCTATTAGCTATCTGAGTCTGCAATGTACCTCTGTGTAGGTGACTCACCATTCTCGACAGAACCTGAATGTGATCTGTTCTTGGGTTTTTGCTTGCTGATCGTCAGACGGAGCAGGTGAGACGGACATGATGGCGGTGTTTTCTGTAAGGAGGGGTTGCTTCGTTGCAAGTTTGGAGGTATGCTGCATAGGTTACTTGGAAAGCTGGTGCTGTGCTTGCTTTTCAAAATTTTGTTGTCAGTTGATTATAAAATGGAAGATGGTGGACGTGACATTTCTATGAGTCGCGAAAGCGCCATCAGCCCTACGACATCTGGTTTTGGCTTAGTTCTAGTTCCGCCCCACCACAATCGCAAAGCCCGACTAGCCGACAATCAACAATCTCCGTCGTAAGCCCTCGAATCCCTCAACCGCTAGCTTCTCTATACAAAAACCTACGTCCCTGCGCACTTTTCAATTCTTCATATAACCTTGGCTATCATGGTAAGTACAACAGACTCGACAGTCAATTTGCCAATAGCCCTCCCTATCTTAGCCATGAAGAGCTGACCGTTCCCCGCCAGTCTGACTCCGGCTTACCCACGGCTTGGGAAGTCCGCCACTCCAACTCCAAAAATCTCCCCTACTATTTCAACAGCTCCACCAAAGAATCCCGCTGGGAGCCCCCGTCTGGTACTGACACCGAGAAGCTCAAGGCCTACATGGCCCAGCACCACAGCGGGGCCGCCATCCGCCAGGATGGCTCACAGGCCAAAGAGGGCAAGATACGCGCTGCGCATTTGCTAGTGAAGCACAAGGACAGTCGGAGGCCTAGTAGTTGGCGGGAAGCGGAGATTTCGAGGACGAAGGAGGAGGCGACAACGATTATAAGGGGGCATGAGAAGCGAATAAGAGAAGGGGAGGTGAGTTTGGGGGGGTTGAGTATGACGGAGAGTGATTGTAGTAGTGCGAGGAAGAGGGGCGATTTGTAGGTCTGTAAGGCTTCGAGACTTATGGGAGGCTAATTGAACTCGACAGAGGGTTCTTTGGTCGAGGAGACATGCAGAAAGAATTTGAGGATGTGGCGTTTTCGCTGAATCCAGGTGAGGTTAGTAGTGTTGTGGATACGGCGTCAGGAGTACACTTGATCGAAAGGTATGACTTCCCGTAGGAACGCTTACAAGGCTAGGGCTCACCGAACCTGTAGGCTCGAGTGAGTTAGTGAATGAGCTGGTATGGTTATTGTATACGATTGGGGTTTGGGTAAAAAGCGCTGCATTATCTGTCTGCATAATGGGATAGGACAAGTCTCGGATCTTCGTTCTCTACAATTGTTAATTTCTACTGCTTAATCTTCTTATCGCAGTGGCAAGCCATTGAAGTTGTTTTGCTGCTTTAAGGAAAATTAAATCACAAATCAACCTTCCCACTATTCATGTCGCATTCTGACCGCACTAATAAATGATTTGATCATTACTTTCCAAACAAATCCTTTTTAACTAGATCTCGACATATTGGATGATAGAAATCTTGGTTCTTCGCAAAAGTTTTCACTGCTAAATCTCGGTCCACCTGGTTCAGTTGGCGATAACTAAATGAAGCAATTAGCACACAGATTCACATAACCAGCCAGTGGATGAAAAGCATTTACAGCGGTCTCACAAACTTCATTCTCCCCACTCTTCCCAACAATTCGGCTGTAGGCTCGTAGACATCCTCGTCTTTGGCTCTCAACCCCACCGCAAGATATCGGCTTACAATTTCCACATTCTGGCTCTTCGCAAAACCGTATTTCTCCCGCATAAGATGGACATCATCAACTTTTAGCGGGTCCTTGAATTCTTGCACCTGTTCGAGGAATACAACGATTTGATTCGCTGACCATCCTGCGATGTCCGATGTGGCAGGCTGGAACTCGTTCGTGCCGGTTTCCCATTTAGAAGCAAGGGCGTAGCAGACGTCTACAAGAGAAGTATCGAAGTCGGGTTTCGGTGGAAAGCCTGGAGCGTAGAACCACTTGTCCCAGTCGAGGTTGGCGAGGGCTGTAGACGCTGTCTTGTCTGAAGAAAAGAAGGCGAGAAGTGTGGACTTGAAGTCATAGGAGTCGAGGGACTTACGAGCAAACTTCGTAAAGTACTGGTACCCATGTGAGCATTGGCCAGTAATGGTCAGACCCAGGAGGTTACAAGTGGTGACCTTACATGAGGTATGAATTTATCCCATTTATCTTTTCCTAGAAGCTTTTCGAGATGATAAAGGAAAGTGAATCCTTTCTCGTATGGTATACTGGAGAATGCGTCATCCGGATCTTTTCCTTTCAGGTCAACGATCAGTTTAGTGAATTCATGATCTTCGCCGAATTGATTGATCGAATCCGTCAAAGCCTTCCAGCCAATTATGGCAGAAAAATCTCGATGAGCTTCGCCGTGCCTGTCGAGCACTATGAGTTACTTGCTATTACCAAGAAGCACTGACCATCTTACACTGCAGCTTGTATCTATTAGTCCGGTCAGTTGTTGTTTTGCACTAGGAACACTGAAACCCACTCTTCGTTCGAGGTATGTCGTCCAGCCCTCATTCAGCCAGAAGTGCTCCCATGAAGCATTACTGACCAAATTACCACTCCAGCTGTGGGAGAGCTCATGTGCGATGACGTCCACATTTGCACGATCCTACATTAGCATCCAGGCGGTTAGCTCGTTATATTGACAAAGAGATCAGGACCCCAGTTTGATCGCATCATTTTCTTGATGGGAGATTAGACTTACTCCCGAAACTACAGTTGGGGTAGCAAATGTAAAGACAGGATTTTCCATTCCACCATAAGGGAAGCTGGGTGGAAGTACGAGGATATTGTACGTAGTCCAAGCGTATGGGTAGACGATTTTCTGTTCAGAGCTTTATCAGCATTAATCCCTTACCAGCATATAGCGTGACAAGACCGACTTCGGCTGTTTGAATGAAACGTTCCGTATCCGCTTCAAATTCCCATTTCGACGCCTGAATCTCTTCAGGACCGGTAGCAACTGTGCTTCTGGGTCCAATCGAAGCAGTTGCAATGTCGCTATTCACCGTGAGTACTTCTTCTTGTATTGGTTTACGTTCTGACATCGAGACTAACCCGCTAGCTATGGCAAATAGGTAGCTCGGGATTGGAGTATCCTGTTTGAAGGTGTACAAGAGTGTGCCTGGTGTTCCTTCTCTGCCGGGCTCAAAATCTCTCGCCCCAGTAGAAAGACCACTGGCAATGACCGGTAAAGGAGATCGAATATTGAAGTCAAAAGTCGATTTGACATCTGGTGTATCTTGGCAAGGCAACAAAGATCTTGCATGAATTGCCTGACATTGCGAAACTGAAGCACACGATTAGCTTCAGAGCTGTGACCCATGGATTCTCCTAGGTTCGCTGACACATATACGGATGCTTCTTGTTCGAGGTTTGAGCAGGCGTCAGCCATTGCAGGGCTGTGCACTCCCTTGTAGTGCGTACTTGAATCTGAAATCAGGACGACGCATTAGGGCTGCTCTTTCTTATCACAAGGTAGAGACGTGTTCGGAACGAACGTCGATATCCACGCTCTTTGCATTTTGCACGCCTTTCTCAAGTTCGATTTTCAAAACACTACCATAAGGTTCAAACCTAGGTAGCAAATTCCATTTCGAACCTTCTCCGTCCACCTTTACACCATGCACATCCAAGTGACTAGTGTCGAGCAGTATCTCTTTGGTCTCGGCATCAGTGACGGACTTGAGATTCAAAATGACATTGCCAATCAAACTTTTCTGCTCAAAATCAATAGCAAAGTTGGCTATAGTATGAGTTGTTAGGAAATTATTGTAATTCGATAAAGTATTCGGATCACGAGGAGTATGTATTATTGAAGCCATTCGGATGACTTTGACGAAAACGAGAGACCGATTTCTTGACGCTGACTGAGAACGTAGCAGGCTCTGACACCTCAGGAAGAGTTTCATACACAACCAATCGCCAATTCAACGATGAGCAAGGCTTCAAAGTGTACAGCTGTCAGGGAGTTTGATATGCGAACACTGTCTTCGAAACATCAGAGTACCATACGCCACTAGAGTTACCGGCAGGCTTGAAAATTACAACGCTATGTAAACCTACCACGACCAAGGTCAAGGTAGTCCACTATCAATAAACTCTTGAGGTAACGCGAGTCCAACAAGACTCTCTCAGTCGGCCCAGACTCGTTCTTCTCGACTAGACTAGCAAAGGGATAGTACAGTGACACACTGGATAAGGGATGTGAATTTGCCAGAAGTGGCAGCAGCGCGTATTTCGAGAATGAGCTCCAACGGAGTTGGAACACCACAAGTATTCGAGTATGTCCAGTTTCAAGGTCTCAATCCCGACGCTATTTCGAGGAAACGGGTTCGTGCCCATGCGATGAAAGACTATCGGCGACGTCAGGCATCAGCCAGCCAACGCTTAACCAAAGTTTCAACCCAAGGAAAGGAAGACCTGACGGAGATGAAAGCGTCTGCAAGAGAACTTGTAGAGAATTCCTGCACTCGATTCTACACCAGTCCCACAAGTTCGGAGTCTTCCAACCGAACTTCGAGGCAGTCCAGCAAAAAGCGTTTTACAGATGACCAAGAAGAAGAGACCCAGCCACAATGGCCGCCGCCAGCCCAAGACGCAAAAGTGGACTTGTTCGCAGTACCCTGGGCCGGGGGGTTCGACCCCTTTAATACCCTTCCTGTCGCAAGCACAAATCACGTTCATAAGATGTTGTACCATTGTAAGCTCATGCAACCCTTGAACGACTTTGTCTTTCTCTGAGCCGTATTCAAGAGAGTATCAAAATTACTGCCGTTCTTCTCCCATTAGCGTTTCTACAATACTTCTTAGTTTTGGACAATGAAACTTGAATATAGGCATAAGCAAATCCCAGCGCCTCGAAATGCTAATCTCCTCAACACTGAGCAGACGTTCATGCTGTACCCTATATCCCGTTCGATTCGAAGAACGAGTGGTTGAATGATGCCATTACCAACAGCGCTCTCTTTAAGGGCATTTTACTTATCTCTGTAACTCACCAATCACTGTCATACGGGGCCTTGGCCACGACCGAATGTCTCCGTCTTCGCAGCGAGACCACTCAGCTCTTGAATGAAAAGCTTACCGATCTAGAATTCGCAACAAGTGACAACATCATTGCCACGGTTATATATCTTGCTTGTTTTGAAGTAACTGTTCCTTAATTAGTACCGCCAACTGCATTCTGACACTTAAATCTTACAGATTATACTTGGAAATGCAACGGCTGCCCAGATACACCTGAAGGGCGCACAACAAATGGTGGAGCTTAGAGGAGGTCTCCGAGCTCTTGGTGTACAGAGCCGTCTTCAGAGACTCATCTCCTGGTAAGACAAACCCCCGAGGTTACATTTACTGGCAATTCTTAGTGATTCTCCAGGGCAGACATTTGCGGGTCGGCCCTCTCACTCTCAGCACCTCGCTTTCCCCTCATCAAGACCTCAAACGCCGATCGAATTCCGGTTTCAGCTTCGATGAGAACAGAAATGGCGGGATACATGACATCCTTAAAAGACCTTGCCAGAACTATGGGACTAAACGAGCGCCAAGAAGGTCTCGTCAAGATTTTTCAGCAAATGCGCCAGCTCTCTGGCTTTGTTTCGGCATGTAGTGTAAACAATAAGGAAGCCTTGATAACATCGTTCTCAGAAAGAGTCTATATGCTAGAGCGGCAATTGCTCCTGCTCTCCGTCTCTGGTGATCCACTCAGTACTTCTCCCTTGGAAAGCTTTATCAATGGATCATGTCGAAGCGCTGCGTTTATTTACATCTACGTTGCTCTTCGCGAAGTACCAATTGGTGGACATCTTTACAGCACATTCATAGAGCGTTTGCGAAGTGCTCTGGATCACAGTGGTTTCGTGCTAGCTTGGTCAAACGCTCATCCTTCCACGCTGCTTTGGGTGCTCGTCATAGGGGGCATGGCGGCTATAGGGCGTCCTGAGAGGTTCTGGTTTGTCAGTCAGCTAGCCGGTGTTTGTATGATACTAAAGCTACAAACCCTGCAAGATATGAAACGTATCTTGAGAGACATAGCGTGGGTCGAAGGTCTGTATGACGGCTTAATGAAGACATTATGGACAGAAATTGAAGTCCAACTGAGCTCTGGCATAATAGGAAAGCGAAAAGATCGTGGAGAAGAGCTAGCCTTGACGCTTCGAGAAAAAGAAGAGGACGGCCACGGAAACATGTATCTAGTGCATGATAAAGGAGATATATCGACGGAAAACCGAGATGCTGCAGGATATGCAAAATGACGGCCAGAAAAACAGATATTCGGTGCATGATATGGGCGATACAGGGCAAAACCCCACAAAAATTACAGTCCCCTGCAAAAAGTCACGGTCAGATTACGCAAATCAACCATCCTCCTTCAACCACATCCACCATGCTCCTCAGGACTCGATTAGCTCCCATTTCTGATAACAAACAGTCAGAAAGGAGCTTGATTTACTGACTAAAGGGAAAATTCCGGTAGAAGCTAAACTAGGGGCTACATCCACCCAAATCAGTCGAAGTTTGAACGTTCCCCGCATTACCGTAAATGTGATTTTGAACAGGCTTTAAACAGCACCCTTCGAAGTCAATAAACCCAGATCGGAAAGGCCTTTTCAACTATTCCTCGAGCAGCTAGGATACTGTTACGTCGATTACGATCGAAGCCGAAAATCACGTGAAGAGAGCTGAAAAAGAACATCGGAATCGATTTGAACTCGAGAACTCTCAACGAAACACTACGAGCTCACGGAGTTTCTCACTGGCTAGTTCTTAAGCGACCGAAATTAACACCTGAAGTTGCTCTGCTTCGGTTAAAATGGGCCAAAAAGCATGAGAATTGAACCGTGAATCAATGAAGGAAAGTCATCTGGTCGGACGAGGCATCCGTGGCTCGGGGATCAGATAAAGCACGAGAATGGATGTTTGAGACTCCCGAGCAGAAATGGGATAGGGATAAAGTGATGGAAATTCCCAATGGAAAGATATTTTCCGTAATGATTTGGGGAGCTTTTTAAGGCTCTGGAAGATCGAATTTATACCTCGATCGCGATTTTGAATAAAAAAAACACGGTTATTCAGCAGTCTTCCACATTCAGGTTTTGGATCACAATTTGGCTGGCATATGGGAATCAGGACTAGTGTTCATGCAGGATAACGCTTCGGTTCATAGAGTCAAAAAATCGAAGCTCTGATTTTAGGAAATGGGTATCGAGGTCATGTAGTGACCTTCGTATAGCCCCGATTTGAATCCCATTGAAAACCATTGGGCCCTACTAAAGAAGGAAGCCTATAAAGTTCATCCGGATCTGGATTCGCTGAAGGGTAAAGGGGACGAAGCTGAAACCCAGTTGTTCCAGATTTTACAGAGGGCCTGGGGGAATATACGAAAGGAGGTAATAAAGGGGCTAATTTCCAGTATGCCCCCGCAGATGTGCAGCTGTGATCAAAGCGAAGGGCTGGCATGAGAAATATTTAATTGGAGAATTATAAGTCATATACTGCTAAAAAAATTAGCCCAAATATTGGAGTTCCCCAGCTGAATTTTGATGGTTCAATTGTTCAATGCTGTGGTTTCCCGAGATTTACGAGTGATATTCTGGTCAAATCATTCCCGCATACTACGACCTCTCTGCGTCTTTTGGCATGTTTAGCGCCACGATGCCAAGAATATTTGAAGTCACGTTCAACATTGTTGTACGAAAATATTTCGAGAGCAAGATACTATCTCCAAGCTCTGGATCGGCCGCATAACCGTCCCTTTGAAGATGGAATGATACCCACTCGAAATTCTCAAAACCGTTTCAGAAATAAAACATGGGCAGATATCGTCACTCGTGACCATTCAACTCATCTCTTCAAACTGCTTCAAACCTCATCCATTTTCCAACAGTTCCAACCCTCATCTCGAAAGCTCCTCCAAATCAATTCCCCCCTCAACCCCCGCAAACTTGTTAATCCATCCCAAAACCGTCCTCCACCACCTTAACGAATTCTCCGGCTTCAAGACCCAATGTCCCTCATCTTCGAAATTCAAAAACCTCGCCTCAACGCCCCTACTCTTCAACGCCGTAAAAGCTGCCAATCCCTCCGTAATCGGACACCGATAGTCCAAATCACTATGCACAACCAGCATCGGCGTCGTCCAGTTCTGCGTAAACCTGCCCGGATCATAGCGATCGTAGTTCTCTCTGATCTCCCATATCTCGCCACCGAAATCATAGGCCATGTCCATTACGTCGGCGCCGTAAAGGGCGGAGAGGTTGAGCATGCCCTGGTGGTTCACAAGGGCCTTGAACGATTTGCCGAGGGGGTGGCCAGCTATCCAATTGATAAGCACGCCGCCGTAGCTACCGCCCAAAGCGATGGCACGTGTGATGTCGGCGAAGGGAAAGTGGGTTTGGACGTAGGAGAAGCATTGGACGATGTCGTCGTAGGGTCTTCCTAGGAACTCGCCTTTGATAGCTTCCATAAAGTCAGGGCCGTAGCCCGTGGAGCCGGTGAAGTTGGGGAGGATGACGATGTAGCCTTGTTCGGCGATGAGGACGGGGTTCCAGCGGGTGCTCCAGGCGTCGAGGATGGCTGAGGCGGGACCGCCGTGGAGGATGAATGCGACTGGATAGGTTTTCTTGTCGTCGAAGGTTGAGGGTTTTATAACGAATGCGTGGACTTTGTATTCACCTCCGCCTTTGAAGAAAATCTCCGAGACCTGAGATTGATAGATGCCGAATTCAGAGGCGCCGTTGACAAGACCGGAAACAATATCCTCTGAGCCTGTGGAGGGATCAATGATGGAGTAGATGCTACTATTCACAAAGCTTGACCTATTCATAACTATCCGACATTGGTTGTTCGAATTCCTGAAGGGGTAAATGTCCAAGACACAGCCTTCATCGACCAAGGTTACTGGTGCCTTGCTAAACTTGCCAAACGGCGATGCAACTTTGAAAAGCTTACAGCGGCCTTCCTCTTGAGCTAGTACATAGAGCTCGCGCGAATCATCACTCCACCTGACATGGTGTGGCGAAAGAGGCCAGACCTTTGACTCTTGCAGAGGATCGAGGACTGAAACAGGAGGCGAATGTGGGTCGTCGATGTTGTTGATGGCAAACAGATGTTGATGGCCATACCACGCGGCGCCTTGCTTCGTCTTCACAAACGCCACAGATGTGCCATCAGGAGAGAAGATTGGAGACTCACAGGCGCCCGTGAAGCCCAAGTCTTCAACCTTTCGTGGCTTTGGGGACACGTCTCGAAGGAAAGTGTGGGTTGGGATGTAATAGAGATCAGACCCGAAGCGCTTTGTAGGATCTGAACCAGGGTTTCTGGCTATAAAGATAATGCCGTTGGTCGAGATGTCAAAGTCACCACTGTTGTCGATTTCCTTGAGCGTTGGACAATGCAATCCGGTACCCTTTAGTGCGTTGATAGGACCCTCGGGAGAAAAGATATAGTGTGAGTTGCCGGCGAACTCTGCTGACTGCGCTTTCTGCAGTGTTAGATACCAGATCGTGTTGCTCTCTTCGCTCAAATGTTTATTCCAATACCTGACAGGAAGTGACTTGTGCTCTCTGGCTGTGGATCTCTTGCACCCTGCTTTTGTGGAGTTATGGAGCGTCCTGTTCAGCGTTGCTTCACCAGCAACTGCAATCGCAATCGCCCTCTCGTTGAGCCTCTTCACTTTGAGGGATCGAACAGAACCTTCAAACACTCCCGCTCGGTGCGGACTTTTTCCTTATAAGCCGGTGCGGTTCGACACTGTGGAAGAACTTCCGCCACAGACGGAAGATAGACAAGTCATGTAGTACGTACTCATTGCTAAGGTTTCCAGCATCTCTGATCCATAATTCTGTCGTCCCATCTTCGTCTCCTCTTAACCAGATCACATGACTGCCATGCCCAAGCCATGTGGGCTCACTGTCTCGTTCGTTGGTGGATAAAATGCTCGTTAACCCCGTAACTACATTTAGCACCCGGATTTCGGCCGTGGTCTGATGAGAACAAAAGGAGTGCTGGGAGACTGTATGAAGCAGTAACGTCCCATCTTCATTTGGTACTGCAGATGATCGACGAGGTGCTGATAGAAGAACCCTAAAACACCGACCATGTAAGATCCAGCTGGGTTTCTTGTGCAGCTTCTCCTGACTTGCGTCGCTGGAACGTACTCTGGGGTAAATCCTCTCGACAAGTCACCCATTAATGCGGCGTCCGGCGTTGTAACTCAATTTCGAGATTCAAAGTCTAAGCGTTTTCTGGACCTCTCATTAGGCTGTAGAGTTCCAATGTAGTTAGAGCGCGCAAAGTGGAGACACGTCAAGACTACATAGCCCGACTTTTTCTTGGTGTGGTACTATTGGAGAATCAAGAGAGTCTTCGCCGTTATATAAAGTAAAGAACTCGATGCAATGAGTCACATACGTACAAGATCCTCCGTTATCTCCCGTGCTCGTTCTTTTCTGTAGCAGCACCATGTTGAATCAGGAAGTTCGTAAGCTGCTGAGAAGATAAGAACGTCTACATCAATCTGTCACAACATTGGTGGCAATCATGACCGGATAAATGACAACAATTTCTGGGTTGGAATACGAGGTCATATGGGGGCATATTGATCTTTTGATTGTCGCTGTTAGGAGGCTACGAGTAGGTAGGTAGGAGGATGAAGGTGAAACTTCACTAGCGGGCCCCAGCCCTACCGGCCCTATGAGGCGGAGGTTACCAACTCCCCTATTCTAACATTCCGACTTCTAAAACTTAGGGAAAAGGTAGTTCATAATACATTGCATTTCCTTCAAACCCGTAATTCAGCGTACAAATTTCAAGGACAAGGTTGGAGAAGAAATTGACCCCAAATGCATGGAATAAGAATTGCTTGTCCAAATTATAGCTGGTATACTTTCGTATGCTGTATGCATATTAGGCCCTATTCTAGAGTTCCAGCCATCTTCCATTTTAGGGTCGGTCTGGCATACCTACGTGGGACACCTCGATGTCCTCAGAGCTTGATTTGACGTACTATCATGCTTGAAGACAAGTCGGTCAGTCTTCACGTTTCGATTTCTGGCAGCAACACAATCTATGGCCGGCCATAATTGGCAGTGGGCCAATATCGACGGGTTTTCTAACGTGCCTTGAGAATCGACAAGCGTTACTGGCGGCCTTAATGTGCCTAGATCATGGAAACTCGGAGGAACGTGCGGTCAAAGTGGCTTATACGCATTCCGATCTTTGCACGCTTCCTCATCGAAGGCCGACTGCCATTTCTTCAGGAGGACTTAGTTAGCAAATGGCTAGACGATCTCTCGTAGCTGCCCGCAGAATTCCCAGAGATCTCTACAGATTATAGATTGATCGTACCATCAGCAATGGATTCTTTGGTGGCCCTGTTGGAGTAAGAGAAGTCCACTTGGCGAAGTTAGAGATTGCTGCCAATCCAATTCCACCATTGCGCAACATCCGGGCCGTCTGATCCCAACACGTTTCCTCCTGCGACTGAAACAGGAGCATTGACCTCTTCCATTTGCGAGAACTCAAATTTGCCCTCCCCGCCGTCTCCGAGCCACTCTTTCTCCTCACCAATATCTATCTCGTTCATGCTAATGCCGGAGTCTAGCAACCCTTTATTTCTCGAGCTCCGGACTTTGGTAATTTCCGTTTCTAGCGCCGCTTTCACCAGAGGAGCAGGAAGGGCTGTGAAGAGATCAAGCTTGTTAGCTGCTATAAGCACAGGTAGTTCTTTTGGTGCTTTTGATGTTTTCGAACTTGTGGATCTTTTCTGTAGTACAAGTAGAAGGTCGTGGAGATACTCTGCTGCTTGACGTAAACCCTCGCTACCCGCTAGAGACATATCCGCTGCATCAACCATAAAAATTATCCCTTTCAGATTCTGGGGCTTTGTGATATGATCGAAAGCATGATGTCTTAGCTTCCCATGCCCAGGAGTATCGGCGAGCAGGAAACGCTTATGGACTTTTAGTGATGGGTCGTTGACGGAGCGGTATTTTGAAGATGCAGTCTTAGTCGTGACAGGAAGGGACACTTCCACACTTAACGGGGCTTGAGAGGTGCATGTGTCTGCATGCCGGCCTCGCTCGAACTGCGGTACCAGTCCACATTAGCCCAAGATCTGTAGGCTTGAGATGAGTGCCCATACTAGGGTCAGCAGAGATGTCTTCCCAGAGCCACTGAGGCCCGCAAGGAGGAACGATGGTAGGGTCGTAGAAGATGTGGAACGATATATCACGAAGTGTAGGAAGAGTGGGATAGAAAGCACAACAAGAGCAGTGATGATAATGGCTAAGGGGGTGGGCTGCAAGAGCTTGGACAACAGGCTCTGCGAGTCAGACCAGGCCATAACTGCTATACAGGCAGTCGGATGGAGGAACCTGCAATAATGTGTATCAAATCGTACAAGGTCGGTTTCGTATTTTTAGCGTGTGAATTTGCCGTATCACGAGGGAGCCTCAAAGCATAAATTTGATAACAACAAAAGCACTTTGTTAATTGCAGCAAATCTTTCTGCTGAGCTTTGATACCTCGGCCAGACTATCGCTATGGCGAATTCGGTGAATCGTTGAAAATCAATAATACAGAGGCGAAGGTTTGACTCAACATAACGGAGTCTCATTTCTGCTTCCTCGACATACAAGTTGGTCTCTAATAGATATACAAGAACAAAACTCTCTTCCTCCGATTCGTATTAACACATGCATGCTATGAGAGAACAGCCACCAAGCAAAGATGCTGACAACGATTCAGCGCCCCAATTTCGAGCCCACCGTGATCCTTGTTAGAGAAAGAGCTGAAGTGGATAGGCCTAAACGCCAGGGCAAAGTCTCCAAGAAATTTCCATCGTTTATTCCTCGACCCTTTTCTTCGTCAATGTATCAACTACCCTACCGTAAAACATGGCAGCGTTCATTCGCGAAAACATGATTTCCTCTGTTAGGTAGTCTGGTAGTAGTTCTAGTAAGTCGTGATCACGATTGCTGTCCAGGCGTGGTGTGTAGGAGAACTCCGTATCCTCATAATTGCCACCTTTACTGTCGGTATCGTTTGCTACGGCAAGTTTGAAGTGCAGCGCTAGAGATACAATTAGAATATTAGGGGCCAAATTGCGTTACTTTCAGTCATTGAGTACTTACTTCCGTTGCGGCCGGTTTGAATGCAGTCATAGACGTCAGACTCCTCCCCTCTCTCCACCCCGCGCAGGATCAAACCTGTCAGGTCGCTGTAGAGATCCTCCTTCAATTGGGCCACTCGGGCTCCCTGAGCTGCTTCGGCACTGCCAACCATGACCGTCCGAGCCTGTCCTTTACCCTTGATGGCACTTCCCGGGGTCTTCGCGTGGACGCTTTCGACAGTGGCGGAGGCACTTCTGGCATTGGCCAGTTTAGCTTGGAGTGTTTTATTCTCGTTTTGTGCCTCAGAAAGTGATGCAGATAATTGGGTCGCTAGAGCTTGAGCTTTTGCAACATCTGAGTCCTTTGTGGCTATTTGTCTTTGTAATGATTTTGATTCCTGGGCTAGAGCTTTTTGGGTAGCCAACTCCTTCTTCAAGGATGCTATCAGATCATTCGCAGCTACGATGGATTAGTAGCTTATAAGATTCATTGGGAGTGAAGAGATACCCTTTGCTTTAGCTTCTGAAGACAATTTGAGTCTCTCGAAGTTCGCTTCGGCATCCTTTATTCCGACCTCACGTAGATTCCTGTACTTCGAATCAAGGTTCTCACACTTTTTGGTCAAATCTCCTAACTTGCGCCTAATCGCCGGGTCGTTGGCAGTTCGTTCGGTGTCTGAAGCACTTCCGGCACGTCTTCTGGCAACGAGAGCTTGTCTAGTCCGCGAATTGGCTCGTGGGTTGCCCGTCGGTCGAAAGACAGATTGTGGCACGGCATCTTCATGATCGTCTTCCGGGAAAACGGATGTATCCATGGCCATCGGCGCTTCCTGGGTCTCAGGAATAACCTCCTCACATCTAGGCTCGGCTGACGATTGGCGCTTGCTAGCAGCCGGTCGCCGCGCAACTGGAGGTCCCTTTTTCGAGAGCTTGCTCTGACGGACTACCGTTGGTGTGTACTCGAACTCTCCGTCTTTCTCCGTACCCTTTGCCGAAGGTGGCGGTTCCAGTTCCGCCTGCTTCGTCATTCTGGTTGTTGGCTTTCTCCCACGCTTCGCCGGTTGCTTTGTTGGAAGCAGCTCGTTTGGAGATTCTCTTCGCTTCGGATCTTGCGGTACCGCTGCATCGAACTCATCAACTTCTTCGGTATCACTAAGGTTACAATCGTTCGCCTGCTCATTGAGCGGAGCTCTCTTAGGCGCTACCTTCTTCTTAGGCGCCGCTTTCTTCATGGCTGGGACAGAGCCGCCGCTTGTCCGTCTTGGAGGTGCCTTTGGCTTCGGTCTGGAGAACTTGCTAGCTGCAGGTTTAATTTTTCCACGGCCCTTCTTCGCAGCCCCAACATTTTCTTGGTTCGATTCCGGCGTGGGCAAAGCATTGGCTTCATTCTCCACGTCCATGTCAACATCAGAGTCGGCGAAGCCTGAGAGCGAAGCGACTGCTTTTGGTTTCGGCATGGTAGGCCGTGGAGCAATGTAGGAACCCTCTATGTAAGCCAATCTCAGGAATCCGTAGTAGTTTATCAAGTAAGCATTACAATGTTGACAAGGAGCTCAAGGGTTATAGAGTCTAAATTGGTAAATAGGGTGGCGCGCTTTCTATATCGGGCTCGCGATGTAAACATACGAACATGGATAAGGCTGGACCCTATTTACTAGCTTCGTAATCTATTAACTAAAGCATGCACGACTCTTTGTGACGTGCACCAACAAGAAATTTGCTGTCAACTGTTGATTGCGATTCATAAAACATTCTCCAGGGAGAGTAGGCGCAGCGTATCATTCCTTTCGGAGACCCTTTCTATTCTAACGAAATGTCCTCTGGACGGAAGCTTGGGCTTCTACAAGATCTCTTACTCCTCACCGCCGCTGTAGGTACATATTCCATTTTTCACTGTAACGAAGTACACTATTGGGATATGGAACTGACTACGACTCTTAAGAACGTCTCTATCTACTACCTCATTCGGTATGCGTTCCAGCGAATAGATTCTGAGGGAACAAAAGAGTCGTCAAACCGAAAATCTGCTGCTGCAGCGGTCCTCCGGAAATTAGACAGAGCAGATCAGGATGGAGAAACCAATGCTGGTGATGGAAGAAATCGAAGAACAAGGAAAGAAGATCTGGCGCTTAACCAGTATGAGCAGCTAGTCGCAATGGATGTTGTTGCGTCTGAAGACATACCGGTTTCGTTCGAGGGTAAGTCTATTTATTTTCTGATTGCTGATCAGAGCTAAAGAACGATATGTACAGACATTGGCGGGCTTTCAACTATCATAGAAGAACTTAAGGAATCCGTCATCTACCCTTTGACAATGCCCCAACTCTACTCGCACGCATCCTCTCTATTAACAGCTCCCTCCGGCGTACTGCTCTATGGACCCCCAGGCTGCGGAAAGACCATGCTTGCCAAGGCCCTGGCTCATGAGAGCCGTGCAACCTTCATAAATCTACACATATCCACGTTGACAGAAAAATGGTACGGAGATTCAAACAAGCTCGTCAACGCCGTTTTCTCGTTAGCCCGGAAACTCCAACCCAGTATAGTATTCATCGACGAGATAGACGCCGTTCTAGGTACAAGAAGGAGCGGGGAACATGAGGCTAGCGGAATGGTCAAGGCTGAGTTCATGACGCTTTGGGACGGCTTGACCTCAGCCGATACAACTGGCGAGCCCCAGCGTATCCTTGTTCTAGGGGCTACAAACCGGATACAAGATATCGATGAGGCGATCCTGCGACGCATGCCGAAGAAATTTCCTATCACATTACCCTCAGCACCACAAAGACTACGTATCTTAGGCTTAGTTCTCAAGGACACAAGAGTCGACAAGGCCCATTTCGACCTGGAATATCTGGTGCGGGTCACGGCAGGTATGTCAGGGAGCGACATCAAAGAAGCTTGTCGAGATGCAGCTATGGTGCCTGTGCGCGAATACATAAGGGAGAAGAAAGCGTCCGGCGCACACATGGAGGGGATTAACCCTAAAGAAATTAGAGGGTTGAGGACCGGCGACTTCTTTGGATCTGCGGGTGGATTCCCGAGTTTGGCAAAGAAGCCACCTGAACCGAAGGGATCCATTACAGAATCGGAGAATTCCGAGGTCGATGAGGTCTCGGGCTCGGAGGAGGCTGATGAATAGAATACGATACCCGGGTGAATGGATATGGTGCATGGGATAACGGCGTCTGACTGAATTAGAACGTCGGCAAACGCTTCTCCGTACAAACGTATCTGTGTTGGGGTTTGGTTCGCCCAAATCCCATGGATGTACTAAAGTGATAATTTGCTTAAGTCACAAGAGGAGTTTCTTTTGCAAGAAGACAGTGTTCTCTCGATCGCTTCGTTCAACAAGTCAAGTGAAAAGAACAACTCACAGAGAGAGTGTGTGTGAAACTTATGAATGGTTGGCACGATAGTATTCTTAAGTATGGAAAAGGAGCTTATATATCCAGGATCCAGAACCCAGGGGACTCCCCACAGCGCCGCCGCTATGTCTTAAATCCAATACAAGTCATTAGCATATCACATCAAACCTCCCTCTCCCTTAAGCCTCCGCACCCACCCCTCTCAACAAAACCACCGTATTCCCACTCCGTACACTTCCCCCAACTTTCTCCCCAAACTCCAACAACCTCCCACCCTCAACATGAAAAACCCTTAGTCGCTCTTCCTCCCCTCCGCCCCTGTTGTTCAGGTTCTGCACCTGCAGTCCCTTAGCCGCTACATCCAGCACCCTTCCCACACTCCACTCCTTGTTAAACCAAAACTCCCCGCTGGGCAGTTTACTGGTCGTGGTGTTGGCTTCGGCTTCGACGTGGAGGTATATCCTTTTCTCCACGGGTACTTTCTCGTCGCCTTTTGCGGTTCTCTTGAGAGTGTTCAGCGCGACGATACGGCTGGCCGCTGTGGAGGGTTTCGGTTTGGGGAGCACGGCTGCTTGCTTTTCCTTCCCCCAGATGCGAAGCCGGCCGAGAGCGGATTTGACTTGCGTCATGCTTTGAGCTTGAGCGGAAGCGGGGCGGGCACCGAGGGGCACAAGAGTGGAGCAGGAGTGTTCTTCGCGCAGGCGGTGCTTGAGGCAGTACTGTCTGTTGCAAGTGGGACAGTGGACAGCAACGGAGGTGAGGGTGTCGATGTAGGTTTCGCAGGTTGGGGAGGAGCATTGCGTGCCGGTAAGCGGTGTTGGTTTTTGGCCTGGAAATGTCGTGGAAGATGGGACGAGGTTCGCAGCTTTCCTTCTTGCGGCAGCCCATTCGCCAGCGCGGGGGCATGCGTGAGCGGTTTCGGTGCGGTGGTCCATGCAAAAGGCGTGTTTGCAAGACTCGCAGCGGAAGGGGAGAAGGTCGAGCTGATGGCAGTAGGTGTATTGGCAGTATGCGCCAATGGTATCGATGTCATTGTCCATTGTGGTAAAACTTTGGAGTTCGGGAGGAGGAGTGGTGGATGAGGAGGCCATTTTAACGGCGTGAATGGCTTTGTTCTGGCTGGGCTTTATTGTACATATGCTTTGTTATGAATGGGGCTTGTTGTAGAAGCCGCCGCCGCTTAGGCAGCATGTACTCGTCAGCGTAAAGAAGGTTGAACAAAGCGGATTTGGTAAGGCAATGAGGCTGAGATTCGAGAACAATCTGGAACACAATTGCCGCTAGAGTAGAGAACGGGAGCTAAGGCAGGTCGACGGCCGCTAAACCGAAACAGAACTACCTAATCAACGTCACTCGGCAAGTCCTTCCGAAAGAGGGGACATCCCATCTTGACTGTGGATCTTAGATAGGGCACCTTACGATCTGAACGGAACCTCTCTTTCTCAACTCTGGACCATCTACCTACAGAACTAGAGCAATCATGAAGGAAGTTAGCTGTAGCGGTACTCCTTACCAGGTCAGCCCAGGCAAAGCTAGATCTTCATTACCGAGCTAAATTTCCCCATCATCATCAAGATAGGCGTACAGCATGGCGAGATCGCAGAAGCGGAGATCAGACGTGCATTGACCTTTTATAAGAACTTATTTGAAACGACTGCGAAGCTACAGTGGAGTGATGTGCTCAAAACGGCTGACCAGTTTACCGAATATCTTCGCCGAGATTGGCCCGCTTACTATGAGGAGATTGATGGTACGCTGATGATGATCTCTTCTGCATCTCAGATCGAATGTGTTTTGTCGTACTTTTGAGCCTCTCTTTGGGGTGACGGTATCGCTTCCGTAGAAAACAAGAATAACGTCAGGGCTAGGCATATCTCATGGGTCCCACGTTCCCATCCGTTCCATACTGGCTCTCAATGTACGTACAGAAATCGCATACGGTATGTTCGATGACGGCTGTACTGTTCTGTCATGGAAGACGGAAGATACAAACCTTCTAGCCCAAAATTGGGACTGGCAACAAGAGCAAAAGGAGAATTTAATCAACCTTCGCATTCGCCAACCTGGAAAGCCTGCTATTGACATGATCAGCGAGGCAGGCATCATTGGAAAAATTGGACTCAACTCTGCTGGTGTCGGGGTATGCCTCAATGCTATCAGGGCAATGGGGGTCGATTTCGGCAAGCTACCCTGCCACTTGGCATTGAGAGCATGCCTCGACAGCTCATCTAGGGAGGAAGCTGTGAATACGTTAACAAAGGCTGGCGTAGCAAGCGCAGGCCACATTACCGTGGCCGATCCAAGCGGCGGAATTGGACTTGAATGCAGTCATGCAGACATTGTCCTATTGCCCATGCCGTCTAGCGGTATACTCACGCATACGAATCATTTCGTCAAACAACATCCTGGCGTGGAAGAAAAGCTACAATGGCAAGACTCCCTACTAAGACTAACCCGCATTGGAAAGCTTATGGAGACCACTGAACCTTCACTGGAGAACGTTGCTTCCCTACTCAAGGATGAAGCTGGTTTACCAACTGCTATATGTAGAGATAAGACGCATGACAGCACAGTGGCCACATTGTTCAGTATAAGGATGGACTTAGGAACGCGCATTGCGGAGGTAACTGTAGGGCGACCAATCCAGCCGGAAGAGCATTTGAAGCTTGCGCCAGACTCACTTCAAACGAACTGAATAGCATAAGGGTTCGTTGATGAAAAGGACAAGACGATCAAGGAATAATTCGATCGAAGAGTGATTAGGAACGTTTTTGAGAAGTCTTCAGATCGGTCTATGCTACACGTGACGACTTGTGTCTTTCCGCAAAGGGCAGTGAATACTTCACGTCCGATCGAACAAAAGGCCAGATCTGCGCCGTAGTGTAACTCATTCCCATATTATTTACCCTTCGTCTAGTGCTTCGCCTTTTGCTCCTCCGCATTCGCTGCTTTCAAGAACTCCCTAGGAAGAAAATTCAGTCAGTATCCGGCAGAGGGCAACCATTCAGAACCGGTGCTATCTCATGAGTATGCATACTGTATGAATTGCTCTTCGTCTTTGCTCGTGGCATTGATCGGTGGCCCTTGCTCCTTGCTTTTCTCCTTGCCTCCTATGGAGAGAGCAGCAACTACGAACGTGGTACTCAGAGTAGCCATTGCCAACTGCGATACAGTAGATAGTCAATATAGATGTTCATAGCTTTCAATCTGCTCCAGATGGTTCTGCAAAGGAGGATCTCGAGGGCCGGCTTACGACGTGCGAGCCGACCTGGCGGCCGAAGACAGTGTACATGGCAACCATGATGAATAGAGTAGCTTGAAGAGAATAGGGGAGGTTCGATGGTTTGGATCGAACGATGTGATCAAAAAGACAATCAACAGTGAAGATGTACTGCTTGAGATACCCTGGGCCCTGAGGCTCTCGGCAAGAGCGCTAGTCTGAAGCGGAAAGGCAACGTTATATTTCCCCGCCAGCGCGAGTACCTGACGTCAGCCCTAAAGTAGCGATGACAACCTAAATCCTCGAGAGGGATCAGTCTGGGCTCCGACTGTCCGTGGAAAACCATCATGTCGGGCAGAGACAACTCCAGCGAAGCAGTGCAACGAAGACCTCCGCTTAACTCAAACCTTCCCCGGGCAAAGCTTCCCAAGGACCTGCAAAAGATCATAGACGATGAAGAGACTCTATTCGACCAAATCTACGACGGGAGGTGAGTGATAGAAATGATTGATGGTGTCGAATCTCATTTTGACCATCTTTCAGGGCCAACGAGTCAACCGACTCCAATATCCGTTACGCCGCATATGCAACCCGACTACGAACGATTCTACTTAGTGCTCAAAGATACGTCCGTCTCCGAAAACAGTCTCGGTCATCTTCTGGAGTTTCAAGTAACATTTGTTCTAGGTTGCTTACACATCCGACGTTGGCGAGAGTTTTCGCCCCGTTGCACACCCATGGCTCATCAGGGGAGCATACGGTATATCATGGGCCTACCTAGCTGGTGACGTTGGGTATGAAGGTTACAAGGCATATCTACGGAACCAGCGCATCTTACATCCAGGTGTCCCCGGCGTTACAGCCGTGACAGCGACGGATGCCAGAGACCAGACCCCACAGCAAAGAGAGGAAAGCCATAGTAGTGAAAAGCCTGGGCATGTTCCTGCAATTGAAGACTTCAGGAGCGTGATGGTGCAGAGAGCAGTCTTTCAGAGTGTGGCGAGTATGGGATTGCCGGCATTTACAATTCATAGCATTGTAAGGTACTCGGGCAAGGCATTGAAGGATGCTAAGAACCGGACGATCAGGACGTATGGACCCATAGGTGTACGTACTTTTCCACTCCCGCACGGTTGCTATGTCATCACATCATGGATGCGTTACTCTTTGATCTGACATATTCTTCGCTCAACTGTTATGTGAACCTAAGTTGTTGAGCTGACATTCACACAATAGCTTGGTCTGGCAGCGGTCCCATTCTTGCCCTTTGTGTTCGACAAGCCCGTTGAAACTGCGGTAGAGTGGACTTTCCACAAGGCCTTCGAGACCTTTGGAGGACCAAACGCTGTAGGACACCGCCCTGAAACGGGCAGGGAGCAGGCTCTGCAAATGGAAAGTCAGACAAGGGCTTCCAAAGAGAAGGAGTTGTAGGGAAGCGGCAGCTGTACGATAATAATGTAAGATTTCCCGGCGTACTCTTTACTCTTTTAGGTCACGACTAGAATTACGTATCTCCACGGCCTCGGAAATCCGCCACTATATAGTCATTGTAAATGTTCACATCTCCAAGATACCGGACCTGAAAGCCTGGCCATAGACTAACGGCTCATATTATTTCCGGCATCAGACACGGCTGTGGTATCTTAGTCACGGTCTCACATATCTATGTTTTCCTACTTTGAATCTCTTGCTTCCTCATCTACTTTATCATATCAGCGGAAACCAATTCTTCAAGCATTTCACATAAACCCTCCAACCCATCAACGAAAATTACGGACCGTTAGTTCTCCACCTCCATCAACGATGTCGATAACATATCACCAAACCAGCTTCTTGACCTTTTAGGTTGCACTACTTCCAATAACTTGGGTCATCGTCAAGGTACAAGACAAGTACAATCAGATCGAATGCAAAGCTAACTCTGCATCAGAATCGCCATTCCTAAAACTTCCTGCAGAATTACGCATCCGTATCTACAACTTCATCCTCCTCGAAGGACGGAGCGGTTCGGTCATTTGTACATGGCAATCTGCACTCGGAATATTCTTCGAGACCAATCTGTACAGTCACCGATGACAAGTCACGGAGGCTCTCAGTACTCCTGATCTCACTGCCCTAGCAATCAACAAGCAAATCTACAATGAAGCATGCAAAGAATTCTATACCAAGCGTACATTTCGTTTGAACACTGAACAGGTCGGCCAGCTTTTCCAATATCCAGACTTACTTAATCATCTTCACTGCGTCAAAATCGAGGACATGAAGAGGAAAGGCAATCCGTATGATCTCAAGTCCATGTTAGAAACATTATCCGCGGCCAAAAATATGGACAGGGTTTTCATGGGCACATCTGCTATGGTCTACAATAAATACGTACTCCAAGACCGATCTTGGTCGAACTCGATTAAACTACTGCTCGACAACAGCAATCTTGTCAGAGATGTCTTGGCCGTATTTCGCCACTACCGCGGAGGTAAGAGAGCAAATGAAGTACTTGACCAAACTGCTACGCTATACCTTGAAGCAGCGCTTCGGGAGCTTTCAGCAGTTGCAAGCTATCGGGACAATCTGGGGCGTTGGCATTTCGATGACAACCTCTTACCCTAGGATATTCGGGACGATGGCAGATTTCATCTTGCATGCACCGGGACTTGTTATTTGATTTGCGGGTTCACAATCTACAAGCTCAAAGATCAATCTTGCTTTCCAACCCCAAGATTCCGAGGATTAAGCCGTATCATCATCTATCACCATGTCTAAACGTGTTCACTGGCTTGTCCTTGTGGAACGTTCTTGTGGCCTTTTCAAAACCCCAGCCTCAATAGTCAACACTGACCTCATCACCTCTCGATCTATTTTCCATGTCACCGAACATCCTCCGACTCAATCCTTCAAACTCTACACACCTAAAGAACCAAGCATATCTTACAACCTCAAAGACCATTACCACTCAAGCACCATCATCATCCTCTCAATACGCCAACCAACTCTACAAACATCCACCGCATCTCTTATAGCCTCCACATCTCCATAGAATAAAGCAATATCACCAAACCACGAAATCCCCATCGAACAAATATAAACTTCACCTACGGTACCACAGTCACTTAACATCTCCACCCTTCCCACACCTCTCCAACCTTTCCCTTGGATCCTTCCGCAAACCCAACTCTCTATCCCCCTTCCCCCCCCCCCCCCCCCCCCCCCCTTCTTGCGCTCCTACTCTAATTAACCCCCACCACCACCACAACCAAAGGACCCAAATCCCCAAGCATCCCACTGGTTAAACCGGATAAATATGCAGCATAGCAATATACGTTTTCGCGAGTCGGGTTTTTTTTTTATATATCACGGTTGGTGGGTTAGTGCGGCGTGAGGTGGTGAGGGAAGGAGATGGAGGTCCGGGGATGGGGATGGGGATGGGGATGGGGGATGTGGGAGGATGGAGCACGCACATGGGGATTGCGCGGATGAGAGGATGGGGTAATCGATAAAGGGAAGCGGATGTGAAAATCCCGGTGACGAAAAAGGTGTTTTTTCAGAGCGGTTGATGGCATGGTTGTTGCTGTTGGTTGCCATCTATGGACTTTTATCGCTGTATCGAGAATATATGTTTTTCTCTAATGTTATTTCTAATTTCTACGCTTGTGTGTATGAGGTGTATGTATGCCATCCCGAACGTCCCACGCTATGCTTTTGAGTAAGTTTCTCCCCGTAACGCCTGTGGAATGGCTCAGCGACGATGAAGGTACAAGTACAAGTGCTAGCGGACCGTTTCGTTCGTAGGTTCAAGTGCTGTCGCGGATCGGATCGACGTTGATGCTGGTGCGCAGAAGAAATTACCCATACCTCCACTCTCACCTCCCCTCGCTTCCCCCCATCATCCCCCTCCTCACCTTCGCATTCACAACCCCACCCACCCCAAACGCCGGCACAATCCTCCCCATCCTCGCCACCGTACTTCCCCCCCAGTCCCTCACAACCCTTGCGACTCTCTGCCTAACCCCTACACCCGGCCGATTATAAAGATCCAACCCCCACAGATGCAGCGGCGTACTGAAGATTTGTATGGCGGCCGGCGCTAAGAACTGCGCTGCGCTGGCTCTCGAGATGGTTTTTTCAGCTTCGGTGGAGAGGGGGAGAAGAGGCGCGATCAAGGGCGGGAGGTTGAAAGAGGCAAAGATGGTCATGGAGTCGCGTAGTGCGAAGAGGGCATAGCTGGCTTTCGGCACGGCGCCACTTCCCATGGCTGGAGCGCCAAAGCAGCGCGCAAAGTGCTGGTCTTTGTAAAGGCAGAGGGACATGTTAACTGCACTTGTGGCGAGGAATTTCGATGTCCCTGCGGTCGTGGTTTCGGGTGTTTTGTTTGAGAGGGTGGAGGAAAGGGTGTCGATCGTGTTCGCGGTGAGGTAGGTGCCGAAGTAGAGGGTTGAGATTAGGGCGAAGGGGCGGGAGAAGAGGAAGGTATGGGGGCAGGTGAGGAGGGTGCCAAGAGAGTTGAGGATGGAGGACCGGAGGGTGGAGCGCGAGGAAGCATTTTCAATTATGGCACTGGAGAAGTAAGTAAGTGTCCAAAGCAATGTTTCCAGATACCTTATTGGAGGTTAGGGGAAAGTACCGGTCAATGATAGTTATTAAAGGTGCAATGAGGCCTGACGCGCAGGCGGCGGAAGTGATGTCGGAGGTGATTCGCCAGGGAAGCTCTTTAGTGTTCCACTTAACCTCTTCGAGAGTGATTAAGGATCTCGTAGGGCCTTTTCGCATTGTGACGGTGGAGTTTGGCGGACCATCAAAAGCGGGTTTGCCTTCTATGTGACCGTGACCAACGTTTTGTGAGACGTTGCGACTCATGGTAATTCGTGGAAGGTGATGATGCTAAATCGATCCATGGAAGAAAATGAAAATATAATATGTTTAATCCGGCTGTGCGACAGAACTTGTCGCCGATGACGGAGCTTGTACTTGTGTAAGCAGATCTACCGAGATTTCCGCTCGACCATGAGCTAAGCCAGATATAGGAATAAGGCACGCGACAGAATCTGTACATTGTTTAGGCGCTCAATCAGCTAAGATGGGGGCGATTTGTATTGGACTAACAACATTCATTCACTCCATTGTTATCTAATTCTATAAGGCTGGGTCGTCGCGTAGAAAGGAGATCTTGGTCGATGGCGGCTCTTCACCCACGATCTCCGGGATACCATTAGCATGGAATCCACCATCTGTTGTCAACTTCACAGCTCCGGCTTGGACGAGCTTCATGGCTTAGGTTAGCTAAAAATCCAAAGATGAGAACAGGTTAGACTTACAGCCCTGCTCAAATCGTCAATCAAATCATCCGCATCCTCGATCCCGACGCACAATCTTATTATATCCTCGGGCATTGCTCTCTCTTGTCTAGTCTTCGCGTCAATGCTCGCATGACTCATTCGGCAAGGCATGCTGATCAGACTATTCACACAGCCAAAGCTGACACTGATTGCCCATAGCCGTGCTGCCTCGACTATACGCTCGCTCACAATGGTATCCCCAGTCTCAAACGAAAGCACAGCGCCAGCGCCCCGGGCCATGGAATTATGAAGTGCATATTGTGGATGTGATTTAAGGCCAGGATATCGGACCCTGAAACCATGCGTTTCGAGGAACTCAGCTATTCTCTGTGCATTCGATTGTTGTTGTTCAAACCGAACTTTGAGCGTCTTGATACCCCGCATCAGTAGCCATGAGTCAAACGGCGCGAGACCGCAGCCAGAAGAGTTGATTGTAAAATAAAGCTTCTCTCCCAGGGTACTGTCGTTGATAGCAATTACGCCGGCCATGAGGTCATGGTGACCGGATAGGTATTTAGTACCACTCTCATAGACTATATCCGCGCCTAAATCCAGAGGATTTTGGAGAAGAGGCGAAAGCATTGTATTGTCCACCGCCACCAGGGCGCTGGGGTTTGCTTCGTGCGCGAGCTTTGAAAGAGTAGGGATGTCGCAGATTTTGATTAGAGGGTTTGTTGGACTCTCAAGGAGTACCATAGCAGTCTTTGGACCTAAGACTTGCCGTATTTTCTCGGGAGTAGTTGTGTCGACGTGGTGGACAATGATTCCGTTATTTGTTGCGAGAAACTTTAGGAGTCGATTGGTTCCCCCGTATAGGTCGTCACCCGTCACAACCTCGTCGCCTGGACGCAAGAGTCTGGTGATTACGTCTAAAGCACCCATCCCGGAGGAAACAACCAGAGCACGTTCGGCATTCATGATCTTGGCGAGATGCCTTTCAAGGTGCGTTCTCGTGGGGTTACCGGACCTTGTATAGTCATATTCGCCCGGTACACCTCCAGGTGCTTGTTTGAAAGTGGCAGACTGTAGTTAGAGAGATGTCAGCCCATGTGGAGGTTAGATTAGGAACGAACGTTAAAACCCATGATCTTGCCCAAGACGAGCTGGAAGTTGAGTTCTTACCTGATAGATGGGTGTACTGCTTGCGTTGTATTGATCGTTCCCCTCCGTAAAGACTAATTCTGTCGCAAAGGCGTACTTCTTGCCATTGCGTGGACTCGAGGGTGCTGGTGACGGTGGTAAGTCGTGTCCGTCCAAGTCGATCTTAGAGAAGGCTTTGTTCAAGGATCTCCCTTTGGAGGGAGAAGAGCTAGATTCAGCGCCGGACATTGTGTACGAGAGACCGAGTCGGAGTTAGGATTTGGCTGCTTGAACGCGTTGTATCGGTGGTGGGCTTTTATAGTAGAGGAAATGCTGGATGATAGGATCGATAGACTGTCAAGTAACTGCCAACGAAGACCTTGGTCATCAGGATGAATCTTTAGGAGTGGCGGCGTCTACTTGTTTGTGAGACGTGGTATAGATCTCAGTGTGACTGTTCTCGGGTTCCCCAGATTTCGACTTCACTGTACAACGTAGTACACCGCTGGGCCGCTTAGCGCGAATGACGCCATCTAAGAACAGCAACTTTAACCCTAATCCGTTAAGCGAGATGTATCGCCGGGATTCAGAAGTGATATATGATCTTCAAAGTCTTCTTTATAGCCACTGAATACTACTTACTTAGTGTTCCTGGAATTTTACTGCAAGGCTTTGCTGGCTTTGCCACTTGCTAGAGTGCATCACGTTGGAGCTTTGCTGTACTACCGACAAGTCACGCACCCGGTGTTAAGTTTACACGACGCCACTCGCCCTTGCCCTTTCAACACGTCTTCCTAATTTCGACAAAGCCATATCTCGGATCCCGATCCAGACTCGCAGTTCCCAGCCCCCCTCTCATATCATCCTGACGATGAACGGCTCAAGGGGCGCGCATAATGCGAAAGGACAGATGTTCATAGCCCTTCGCCGGATGAGAAGCTTATGTCCGGAGCAATATCAGCGCCAACAACAGTCTTATTCCAGTGCTACCATACGGCATACAAAAAGATTTTGCTGGTGAGGTTGAGTTCTCCTGATGGTCACCAACCTGCCAATCTTCTTTGCCAATCAACGGAGTTTGAAGGAGCACCGGGCCCCAGCGACCTTGCATAACAGGACATTACGGGAGGTTGCCCTCAAAGATCATACGCTCATTTTCATGGGAATCCCAGGGTGTGGCTTGTAGCCCTTGACTTCAAAATCTTCAGCTTTCCATCCGTCGATTTCTCCCCTGGGCTCTCTATTAATGACGATTTCAGGGAAAGCTCTAGGTTCTCTCTCCAGCTGCACCTTCAGCGCATCGACATGATCTAGATAAACATGTGCGTCTCCCATAGTCTGTATGAATGTCCCAGGAGTCAAGTCACACACTTGAGCTAGCATATGCGTGAGAAGAGCATAAGAAGCAATGTTAAACGGAACCCCTAGGCCCATATCACATGAGCGCTGATAGAGCTGGCAGGAAAGGACGCCACGGGCTTTGGAAGATTGGTTGCCATTAGCAATCGATAGATTCTTGCTTTGTGGGAATGAAACATAGAATTGTGCAAACATATGGCAGGGCGGCAGAGCCATCTTTTTGAGGTCTGCCGGGTTCCATGCGCTGAGTATGATTCGTCTGTCATACGGCTTGTTCTTTAGCTTGTCAATGACCTCCGCCAATTGATCGACTCCTTTGCCAGTGTAGTCAGTCTTTGCATCCACGTACTCCGCGCCAAAGTGTCTCCATTGAAAGCCATAGACAGGCCCAAGGTCTCCTGCCTCTCGGTGAGAGAGACCAACACTATCGAGGAACTCGCGGCTACCGTTGCCATCCCATATCTTAATCCCCCCGTCAGAGAGGGGGATGGAAGATGTGTTGCCAGAAATGAACCAGAGAAGTTCGGCGATCACAGCGCGAAGGAAAACACGTTTAGTAGTCAGAAGTGGCAGGATCGGCGTTGGGGGTTGTGAGGGGTCATTCGAAGGGCGGGAAAGTGAGAATCGGAGAGGTGAAGGCGCAAAGATGGATTGAGTGCCTGTACCTGTTCTGAAAGCCCATAGCTCAGTACAGTCTTGTCTGGCCGGAAGTCGAGAATAGTTTACCTATCTGGACGAAACTCGCCGTGCTCAAGAATCTCTTGTATAAGATCTAGATATTGATATTCTTCATGTGGCGATGATACATCTTGACCTTTTGTCGAAGTACCATTTGTTAAAACAGGACCGCTGGCGGAAACCTCTGTGGGTATGGGAGTGGATGCCATTGTTGATGCTAGAAGTGGATATAGAAAAAAGTTCTCGAAGACATCGGGTCGCGCGTCAATGCCTCGGAAGACGCGTTGAGGGGTGTAACTTACATCCAGCTTGCCTAGCGCAACAGCATGCAAAACTGTTGTAAACTTACCTTTGCATGGATACAAATCCCCTATATTTCTTCACTCTCACCAGGTTATATTACGGCCGCTTGGGATAATTATGGCGTACCTGAGATTTCTTGCTTGAACTGATTCAGAAGCATAATCGAGGGGGGATCGGTGCCAGTAATCTCAGTATCCGCTACGGACTTGAGCGTTAGAGGGGCTTCCATGGGGAAGATTTACTTCGAACATTAGTCGAGGGGTCATAGGGTAATTCAATCCTCCTTGCTATATGCAATCTCAAGATCCTGAAGGTGTCCTAGCTAGATGCTGGTGTGTGGAACCAATTGTAGCTCATTCATTAGTTTTTGCAGAAATTTCCACTTGGTAATATCGAGTGTTCCGGCATCAATAAGTATGCAGCTACTTTTTATAGCTATCCGAGCAAAAAACGGTGCTGGTGTTTCTCATTTATGGGAACCTTGAAGAAACTCCATTGCCTACACAGGCAAGCCCTTACACCCATCCCTCTTTATATAAATCGAGCCGTCAGTCTTCTTCCTGTCATTTTTAGTCTGGCCAAACGTTCAGGTTCCATCTGCCGTTCCCTTTGAACGGCGCGCAGCAGGAAACGAAAGGTTGAGGTGTCCGAGGTCGAAGAGTCGAAGCTTACTGTACCGGATGAGGAGTGGAGGAGCATGACCGAATGTCCGCCCAAGGCAAACTTAGGTTGCCAGGTTGGAGATGCGGAAGGATCCCAGTGTTTTATCCGACATGACTCTCCACCGCAGTGGCTTAATGGGATACCGAGTACAGTAGTAAGACTCTTTTAGCTCGGACCATCGCTACCGTCGAGTTCGCCAGAACTCTGTTGGTGGGCAGTAACAGCTTGAACTGAAAACATTGTGGCCTTATCTTAGTCACCTCAAAACGATCCTCGCAAATTGTCAGTCTAAAGCAGATACTCGTGTGGGATTTGGCATAATGCCTCATCAAACTTTCGGATCATGGTGGAAGGCAGGTTTGTTATCGCACGGTGGGTAACGACGGTGTGTACGGATTATTTCTTGAGCAACAAGAGGACAAAAGACCACACGCTAAAACGCTCGATACTAACATCGTCCAGTCGTCTGGGAAAAAGCACTAATCAACACTATTACATGCTCTGCATCCTGTCTGGCAGTAGCCAACTAGATCAAGAGATCTGCACCGGTGCGGGTCCTGCCAACGTCTCTCCCGTCAAAGCGTTGACGTCCGCTGCCTTGTTCTGCGACGTCAAAGCCGCAAACGCAATACCTGCCAATCCATCTGGAATCGTAGTCTCCACCTTTCCGTCACCAGCAGGCTTTGCAGGGGTGTAGTTGACGACGTTCGCCTGGTTAACCCAACCGATGTAGAGGGGAGCGCTTCCGGCAGAATGGCTAACCTTGGCAGCGTCAAAGCAAAAGGTGATAAGTACTTTCGTGCCTGTCTTTTTCCCCTTGACGTCGGCTGTCAGAGGAGTGATGAGAGGGAAGTTGGGTGTGGCTTTGCAGGAGCCCGGGACGATGAATGGGTTGGCGAGGTTGAGGGCGTAGGCAGCAGAAATGCGGGTGTCGAAAGGGGCCGGGTTAGGGACGAGTTGGAGGGCTTTCTCGCGAAAGAAAGCATCGTGGCGGGCTTCGACGGCTAAGATAGATGCCGGGCCTTGTACTAATCCAGGGTCTGAGAGAGCGAGACCCGAGACCACGTTGATGACGGCGCCGATGCCGACGGAGGTGATGATATTGGAAAGCTCTAGGAACTGCTCGGCGCTATCTACAGGGAACTTGTACTTGCAAGGTTCGAAGGTGGGCTTATTGAAGTGTTTGAGAATGTTTTCTGCGGTCTGGATGTGGATGAGTTCTTGCTAAAGAAGGAATCTTAGAATTAGCTGCAACGTTCCGAGCACTCATCTGAACTTGCGTTTGCAAGAACTTACAGCGTGGACCTTGGTGACAACATCAATAGTGAAATCCAGATGGCCTTTCTCGTTCCACTTAGTCAGGTTCTTTAATCCTTCCTCGAAGAAAGCAGCTTCAAGATTCTCAAGGAAATTAACACCTTGAAAGTCGGCAATAGCAGCGTCCGAGATGTTTGGTGGTGGAGGCCCGTTGGGTGGAGCACCGCCAGCAGTATCGGCTACATTGTCTGATCTACCCTGCACAGGTGCTGCAAGCACCGATGAGGCTGCTAAGAGAGCAAAGGAAGCGATGGCTACCGAGTGCATGATGTTGACGGTTTGAACTTGGGCGCTGGTTGTTGAAAGCAGTGAGCTTGGAGATGAAAAATGTCTGTGCGAAAGAAAGATTACAGCTGTAGTTGGAATCTTGATTAAAAGAGGGGATCTAGGAAGGAAGAGAGAGTATGATATACAAAGGAAAATGCTCGTAAGTGTATCAGAAGGTTATAGGAAGTGAAGAGTGAAGAAGTAAACAAAACATTCACATCGGATTGCCATTCTTATATGCATTGATTCACAGCTACAGTCAACAACCACTGTCTAAAATGAGCACAGTCAGAGCTTGTGTTAGTAGTCACCAAAAGTGAACAGAATAAGTATAGGCCATCGATTCCGTAGTCACTCAGTGTCAGCTATTTCTATTCTCATATTCTTACTTTGGATTGCGCTGAGGACGGTTGACAGTGAAACACGGGAGACATCAAAACCGAACGGGCACACGCAAAATGGTTAGGCGCAGCGACACAGCGCTAAGAGACCTTTCTTACCTACCTACCTTAGGCAAACGTGCCCTCGTGCATTGGAGCCACCTCACAGGAACACAATTGGATGTCTTCCAATCATAGACCCATAGGGCTGGGGTGAGGAATCATGAGTGGTGTCGCCAGAGAGGCGCAGTCAACCACAGCAAACAAAGATAGAGATAGAGTTAAAGACTTTGTCTTAGGGCGCAGCAGTCTCAGCGTAGCTAGCGCTTACCGACAGCAGCACTTCGATTGGATTATTCGTGCCATCAATAGAACGGACGATGCTCTCCGATGCCTGTGGCTGCTTGGTCTACCAGCAACAAAAATGTGGCCTCTACTGCACAAAGAAGCTGCAACGTCCCTTAGTCGAGTCAAAAGGCCGGTTGCTAAAAAAAACTTCATCAGATGCTTGGGAGTTTTTGCGACAGCTGGGGGACTGCAAAGTGCTTCCTGCTCTTCTCTTGACATTTGGAAAGGTTTGTAAGATGCGGGTTCGTACGGAGGGAAGAATTCGCGCCTGCTGATAAGGGAAAAAGGCATAAAGACCAGGTCACAGGAAATCCAAATCTATCAAGCTCCTAAACACTCTTCGCTTCACCCTGAGCTCTTTTACATTCATCCAGAGATGATTCTTGGCCAGTTTGTGACCGACCATAACGAACTACAACGGCGCCGCAAGTATCTTTCTAGCGCTGACCAACAGTCTGGGATCTAGATTATGGAGTTTTGGGGCTACCAGAGAGCAACGCTAGAGTGCCGTGGGTCGCCTCATAGTGAGCCGTAAAAGTAAGCCTTCTCATCTTATCGGATTTGCAACGCAAGACAGCTTCGAAAGACTTTCGCCAATGCGGACTCCGGGTCCTTATATTCCAAACGGCCCATTTGAGAGAACGTTATAGAGCGGATGCACGGCGCCGTTAGTTGCAGCACCACAACCTAGCCCTGTATATCGACCTTCACCCACACTTTCATCTTGAGATTCCAGGATTAGGCACCGTTCCAGCTGTGCCCTAGCCGGGATATATCCGTAGATCATCAAGTCCTCCCAGCAGATGTAGTTTGTTGCCAGTTGAGAGAGTAACCTTGAAAACGGCATTGCGCTAAGTTATGAAGAAGAGGATGGATCAGTCCTCGAAAAACTTCACATCGAAAGGTAGTAATGAGAGTACATTGATATATGAATATGTAATAGTTTCTGGCACTACTTGTCCGGCAATGGCTCGCTTGCCAGCGTTCTTAAGAGCTATTAAAAAGCATATAAATGTGTAGTAACTGTAAGTGAAAACATGTTAGAAATATATCTGCAAAGCTGAATAACTCCTGCCGGGGAGACTGTTTTGGGCCCACAAGTAAGCGTTGCCATTATACCATACCCCAGAGAGGACGAGGCAAGTCTGCACCAGAAGAGAGAGGCCTGCTGGTTGACTCTACTCTCTTGATTCCAACATATGCCTCTCGTCTTGCCGGATCGCCCACGGTAACAGACCAGGTACGGAGACCATAGTAGGTTGCTATGGAGTGAACAAGCCAACGCCTTGAAGCTATTAGTTTAAAGGGTTACTCTGAACATCAGACGAGAGAAAACTTACCCAAAACTTGCTCCGTGATCGTCCACCAAGCTGTCAAAGACTAGCTTGTCCCTCTTTATGTCTTCCTCTTCCACACCCTTAGAAAGTGGAGATGCTGGCATGTCATTCATTTGCCCGTTACGGCCGACAAAGACAATCTCCTCATCTTCAGAGTCCAGATCATGCAAACCCTGCTGCTCAAGCTTTGTCGCCTTCTCCTCCCATTTCTTGACAAACTTCCTCACCTCTTCTTCAAGATCTTGCAGCAGGCCTTTCGCGGCCTTGGCCTTCTTGAGCTTCTGCTTAAGCTCTTTCGCTACTTTGCCATGGCTTTCTTCCTCCGTTGTTGGCCTTTTTACCGCCTCCCGTCTCTTCTTCTCCGCCTCGTTCCTGGCAGCCAGGTTTGCATCCCAAAGCGGCGCAAGATAGTATGGCACAGGCTTCCTAGAGTAAGTGGGGTGCACCTCCCAATCGATTGGAAGAGGTGGTTGGGCCCAAGGGTTGTTCAGGAGACGATCTGTGGTAGCCCAAACCGTCAACATTATATCACCCGGCTTGACTACCTCATACGCGACGCCATCCGAGTACTATGGAAGAAGGTAGACCAACCATTCTCCCATCTCTGACGCCGGCGACTTCCTTCCTTGCCCTTCAGAAGGGCTTCACGTCGCTTAAGGCTATCGCGCCGCAGAGGCTCGCGGCGGGGGCGATTGACAGGTAGGTCATCGTTGGCAATTTGATCTCCGATGCGGTGTTCATCAAGGGGGATAGTTAGGGAAGCTGAAGTGCCTCGAACGCCACTTGAAGTTGCCAGCGAGACGGCATGCAACGACTGGGTCGCCTGTTCCGTCCAAGCTTCTATACCGATCGGTTGAGGATCGCTTTGCGCGTAGGCGCTGGTTTTGGGATAAATTGCCATGATGGCTAACTCCTGCAGGTAGACGAATGGGAGCTGGAGGGGACTGGGCGAGCTTTGGCTTCTGGAGTGTACAAGAGATTGGGGGTTTGTCTTTGTTAAGGGCCTTCTCAATCCTATTACTGGCCTGATGACAGGACCAAAAGGGGCGTACCTACTTACGTCTGTGAGGAGTGATGGAGTCATCCCGTATCTAGAAATCCCAGCCAATGAGGCACGCTAATTTCTCCACGCATGTCTGAATCCGGCTGGCAACGTGACTCAGATTCACCATTGATTGTAAAGGACGCATCTAACAAATGCAAATTTGATGACTATGAAACTATCATCCGATAATCGTCTAAAAGAGCAGGTTATGTATCAGAGGCATGACTGTCTATCAAAATACTTTCTACTTCCAGTGTTATAACACGCGTATGGAATACACATGGCGAGCTGTCATGGCTATCTGGGCCTCGGCCTTTAGCCTAGCGTCGCAGGACGACTACTCGTATGACCATGGCTGCCTGTGACACTTCCATTATCGAGCTCTGGAAGGAACACTGCTACAGCCACTTGCACCATCGTCCTTAGCTATTTCCCTCGTAGCTGAACACCACATCACCGCCCAGGATGAAGTACTGTTCGCTCCTAGCAGGTCTGCTCACCACAACGGCGACAGCGCTATCTATTGCTCAATCTGGCCAAGCTGTTCTCGGTGAAGCTGCTGAAGCTGAAAGGTATCTCATTGAATTAGGGCCGGGTAACACAAGATGGATCACCGAAGACGAGAAGTGGGCATTGAGACGGGTAAGCCAGGCCGCGTCGAAGTCATCGTTGCTTTTAGGCTTTATGGCTTTCCTTTATTCCGTTAATATGCTAAATTATCCATAGGATGGTATCAACTTTATGGATATCACAGACACCCCCGATCTAGGCGCGCTGATATATGCGGAGGCTGCAAAAAGAACCACTGTGACATACCCGAAGAAGGCTGCGTACAACAAAACGCTTAGCCCGCTGATGAAAGACTTGTCGAAGAAAAATATGCATAAGAACTTGGAGAAATTTACGTCTTTCCATACTAGATACTACAAGTCGACGTACGGCGCGGAGTCGTCCGCCTGGCTTTATGGCAAGGTCAACGCAACCATCCATGATTCAGGAGCAGGCAAATACGGGGCTCACGTCAAATCTTTCGAACATCCCTGGGGCCAAAGTAGCGTTATTGCGACCGTTCCAGGGCGAAGTAACAAGACCGTCGTCATTGGCGCGCATCAAGATAGCATTAATCTCTTTTTGCCTTCAATTCTCGCAGCTCCTGGCGCAGACGACGATGGTAGCGGCACCGTAACTATCCTCGAAGCTCTTCGCGTTTTGCTTGAGTCAGAAGAAATTGTTAGAGGCAATGCGTCTAATACCATTGAGTTTCACTGGTACTCTGCAGAAGAAGGCGGATTACTGGGAAGTCAGGCTATCTTCTCTGCGTATGAGAAGCAAGGCAGAGACGTCAAAGCTATGCTACAGCAAGACATGACGGGTTATGTCCAGAAGACCGTTGATGCTGGGGAACCGGTCAGTGTTGGTGTAATTACCGATTATGTCAACCCAGCCCTGACCGAATTTATCAAAGAAGTTATAACAGAGGTGAGACCTTGGTTCGCCGTGAATGGTGATTCTTGCTGACAGGTACCAGTATTGCGACATACCGTACGTTCTGACGAAATGCGGATATGCTTGTTCGGATCATGCTTCTGCTTCGAAAGCGGGCTATCCTTCAGCTTTTGTTATTGAGTCCGATTTCAAGTACTCAGATAACAAGATCCACACCACGGAAGACAAGCTCGAGTACTTGGATTTTGACCACATGTTGCAGCATGCGAGGCTGACCTTGGGTCTGGTGTACGAGTTAGCCTTTGCCAAATTTGATTAGAGCTGCACTGTCCGAGATTTACAATTTACTACTATGGAATCGTTGTGTATTTAGCATAGAGGTGTCTAGACTGGCAACGTGATCACTACACGATAGCGACTGCCTTCTCGGTGCGATTCTGCAGGTTCCTCTTTCCTCATGAAAAATGTGAAAGGCGCTCAACATTAGCCGATTTTCTGCTCTCCCTCAATACCATTGTCCTTCTCAAAACCGGCCTGGTGAGAGCGGCGATCCCCAGGCTCGCTGTGTACTTCGCGAACGTTGGGTTTGCGACTCTTCAGCGATTTATAACTTATAGTCCCCATACGTCGCAACCCGTCTTGTGCAGGAAAACCACTCAACCTCAAGGCCGTCACTCCTCCTCTACGTCTCTTGCAACAATCAGCCCAGGACGATCTCTCTGCCGTACTTTGGAGAACCTCTTGAGGACTTGTAATTGGGTCTGTTCCCCAACAGACAGCGACATGGAAAGGACGTCGACTTTCCGAAGGGTGCAAACATACAACCCCTTCCTGAAGCGCGAGCAATATGACAAACGCTCTCTGAATGTCTACAGAGCACTCACAATCCTGAGCTGGCTTATGGTACTAGCGCTTAGTATCCTGAATTGCTTTGGAGGCCCCTGGAATCAAGCTACCATATGGCAACAGAACAGGGCCCGTTCGACGCCATTCTCTCTCGATCCACTCCTCACAAACATATATTGGTACGCCCCAGGTACGTCTGAGATAGCCCAAACTGATCAAAGCTGCATAGGATTGCTCTCCTAGTCCTTCAAGCGGGCTACATTTGGCACCTCTTCTCGAGTAACATGGATTGGGCCAACGCGGCAGCGAATGTCGGTAGCCACTTCATCGTCAATAACCTCTTTCAATCAGCCTTCGTCATGCTGTGGGTCAACTCTCAATTCTGGATCGCTGAGATCATGGTGGTCATGAATTTTCTCAACCTGACAATCCTGTACTTCCGTCACCGGGCCACACCTCCATGTAAGCATATTTTCGGGTCAATCCTCCCTTGGTTTACTGGCACGCAAAGTTCGTCACATGTAGATAATCTGTAGACAAGTTTCAAGACCTATGGTTCTGCCACGAAAGGGAAATGCTGATCCCGAATCTCACAGTCATTCACATCCCAGTAAGCTCTGGGCCACTGGCTTGGACCTTCGTGGCGATGCTGTCTAATGGGGCTGCTATGGTCAATGCGTGTGACGTAGCTGCAAAAGTCATTGCAAATGTAGCCGTTTGGTCAATCTTGGTATACGGGTTGTACTTCTTAGTCATTTTTGGGGATTATACCATTGGGTTTGAGATGTCGTGGCTCTCGCTCGGTAAGATTTGTCTTGGTGTTCTGCTCTCAGTATGAATTTCTGGCTCATAATAAGAAATCTAGCACTCGCCGTCCACCAATTGAATATCAAGACCATTGCTCTTCAGTGGATCTTCGCTTTCGTTGTTATGTCGATCCTTATGGTGGTTTCGCTTGCGGTTTCGATTCCGGCCATGTTCGGCAAGGAGTTGACCTTCCGGCGCGAAGGTTCCGTTATGAGTTGGGACAGCGAACGGCAGCCCTTGCTCAGCGATGACGAATAGGAGCGAAGGGAGGAGATGGGTGCTTGGAGTGCGTGAGATCAGAACTGCTATTATCGATATAGCGGAGGCTAGAATCAAGGAAACAACTGAAACATCCTGAGAGAGGGGAAGGGCACTCTCGTTTGCTTTCCTTTGTTTCGGAACATTGATACCCTAGACTTCCGATACCTTTAAATACTCCCTTGTGGCCCTGTGGGGGCTGCTGCCATCCCTCAAACCGTCGCCAACACTGATGTACCGAACTGCTCTAGAGACAAGCTCGGTCTATGGTCCCTACTGTACCTTGGTCATGGCAAGGCCTAAGATTCCATTTGACTACTACTACTACTATTGTTGTCTTGAACACTCATCAACTGAAAAGGCCAGGCACGTGCCGAGGTATTCTAACTCCAGATCACATGATCCAAAACCTTAAACCTTGAGCTTTCATGACCATTACCATCCAAATCAGAGAAACGCGTCCAATTGGCACTGTAAGTCATTCACTTGACTTATTACCTTGATTTCTTAGTAAAGTGAGAAACGTAAAGAATACTGTCATTGTCGCTCTTCGAACGCGTCTGACTAGACTGGAAGAGTGCAGTCCCATCAATCCTGTGTTGTGTACGCATTGGTCTGCCAGTCTTTGTTTGCCACTACCCATACTTACAGTAGTCCTGTTTCAATATCTTCTTTCCAGACTTACTAGGTAACATAGCTTCGATATCAAGCCCGATTCAAAAGGGTACGTGCTCGTTTAGTATTAGCACCAACAGCAGCAACTCGAACGATTGCGCTATACCAGATGGAGAACCTCCCCCCCACATGAGAATAAACATATACTGTAGCTCCTCGCTTTCTGGGTTGACTCCGCCCAAACCGAAACGTAAATGCCGCCCAGACCATTCCCCTTTCCTTTCTGCGTCGGCGTGGATGCTTGTCGATCTACACGTATACTCAAAATCTTGGAAGACGGAGACCACTTTAACCAATGGGCGAGAAAGGTTTTCACGCGATTGGAGTGGCCCTCGATTTACAGAAGGGTCAACATGACGTGCGAACGCACACAAGGGCAAGCCTCAAGCGAGCTCACATCTGAGCCCAAGTTATTGTTACCCAATGTTTCCGAGCAGATTCCATCACGTTTGAATGACCAATCAGACTCTCGCCTTGTTTCCCCTCTGATCACTAGCTTGGCACGGTTTTTATCAGGAAGGTAAGAACACTGCTTCTAACATCTACCTTATGATACAACCGTCCGGAAATCACTAATCTCAATACTCCAGATGGGCCGCGAAAGAAGCTGCGATCAAAGCACACCGTCACCGCAAACTCTACTTTAGGGATATATCCATCGTTCCGCCCGTTACGCCACCGGGTACACTGTCCGAACCGAGCCCCAGCCCCAGCCCGGGGCCTAAGCCTTTCTTACTTGTCGACCCAGTGCCGCAATATGTCCTAATGGATCCCCAGGTAGCCGTGTCACGGGGACTAATGGGGTATTCATCAGAAAGACCAGATGGAGCCATGCCAGCAGGATCCTCACAGACAGTTTCTGGACAGTTGGTCGATGGTACCTTCATACCCGGACGAGGTCCGGGTACGAAGGGCTTTGTTTTGAGGAAACGACTCGTCAAGATGGAGGATAGGCAGATGGCCGAATTGAGTATTAGTCATGATGGGCCTTATGTCATCGCGGTTTGCATAGCTGTGGATGAAGAGGCCAAGGGATCTGAAAGCCCGCTTTACCTTGCCGACGTTGGCTCTGGAGATGCTATGCATGAGCCGGTGTGGGGCGACAGAGGATGGCTTCCAGAACCACTTCATGAACACGAAGCAACGTCAAACCCCAAAAGTCCACCTTCGAGAAGCCCACCTTCAAGGAGCCCAAGTATTAATGAAATCTTCGCGTCTTTCGATTGAGACAGTCTCCCTCCCATACGTGGCGAGAAGCGGCCCCTTTTTAGCCGTTTCGGCCACAGGACCGATGTTCCTATCTGTTGTATAAAATAATACATGATTCATTCAACGAAACTTTGGATCAAAGCTACTAGTGACCAGTTCATATATCTCTGGACTATTCTAACCATGTACAAGGTTCGTAGTCAGCATCACGTACAGGTGACTCCCGTAGCTGGCATTGCACAAGTGTATAGGAGAGAAAGTCACTGGAACCGTCCTGGTAATGAAGATATCTCACTGTTTTCGGCTCAGCTATATAAAACCTCGCTGAGATGGCAGAGAAGTCTCGTATGGTGTTGCCGACTAGCGTCTACGTATCGTGTGGTATACTAGGGGTGATGCCCGTAAGAAACATGAGCTGAAAGATCAGAGGGGACAAAATGAGGAGAGAAAGTTCAAGAAAATCTATTTTTTTACTCGGACTCCGAAACAACGAAAGGATCGCTGGCGCAATGGTAGCGCGTGTCTCTCCTACTGCTGCCTAAGGTGCTGCTGCTACGGTCAAAGACAAGGTTGAGGGTTCGAGTCGTGAGTAGCAATTAAAATTTTAAATTTAGAACTATTGGACTAACTATTTGATAGCCTTGTGATTCGGCTTGAATTTTTGGGATTTCTGTTCACTTACGAGTCTATCTTACAAGGAGTACAGTGCTGATGGACAATATCTCAAGTTTTGTGGGTCAAAATGGGTATTTGCCGAGAATATCCGAATTTCGGTTATATTAGACGAAACCAAATTTTCAACATCATGAACGACGCCAGCGATGGACTGATGAGTCTGCTGATTGTAAGAATCATTATTTCAACCTTTTAGAGAACCCCTAGGTTTCCTATCTTGCTCTACTACACGTTGTAGGTTAAATTCAGGGTTTGCTTAATTTTAACCGAAATCTTCTCTACATCGAGGTTTAGAAAACTCAATCCTATAAATATCTTGTTCTATTCCCCCTAGATTTCACTCATATACCCCAAAATAAATTATGCCGTACTCTCATCACAGTCACTCTGGCGAGTTCTGCGGTCATGCAACAAACACGCTGGAAGAGGTGGTTAAAATAGCTATTGAGAGGAAGATGGAAGTTTTCGCATTGACAGAGCACATGCCTCGCGAAGAAGATGATCTCTACCCTGAAGAGGTGATTTGAATCAACTTTGACGGTTCGGTGTGCTCATCATTATATCTAGATCACTACTTCGCAGACGGAAGCTAAACTAGCAAAGCTATTCCATGACTATGTTCAAGAGGCGACCCGAATGAAGAAACTATACGCCGCTGAGATCAAGATTCTTGTTGGCTTCGAGATAGATTGGATCCGGCCTTCCTCAAAAGCGTTTATCGAAGACTTGCTGCAAAAATACCAATTCGACCTTTTTGTTGGCTCAGTCCACCACGTGCACGCCATTCCCATCGACTATGATCACAACCTGTACGCCAAAGCTTGTGAAATATCCGAAGGTAGCGAGGAAAAACTTGCTGAAGATTACTTTGATTCGCACTACCAGATGCTACAAGCATTAAAGCCACCTATTGTGGGTCATTTTGATTTGATCCGGTTGAAAAGCAGTGAGCCAAACACCAGTCTCACGCGGTGGAAACGTGTTTGGCAAAAGATATTGAGAAATCTTGACTATATAGCGGGATATGGAGGTATCATTGAGCTAAGTTCGGCTGCCGTGAGAAAAGGCTTAAACGCCCCTTACCCTGAGGGGGAGATTTGTAAGGTTAGTTGGGCTCCTCGTGATACAAGTCGTTCGGCTGCTGAACATAAGCGAAGGCTTTCCTCGCAAAGGGAGGGCATTTCACTCTTTCCGATGACTCTCACGGCGTCGATCAAGTGGGCACATATTACCGTGAGGTTCTAGAATTCGCAGAGAAGAATAATATTACCACCATCACATACTTTGAAAACTCTCGGATTTCCAAAGATGACCGATTTCCCAGGATTTCGACGCACACAGCCACCGTCCCCGATTTGAAGAATCACGCATTCTTTGGATAAATCTCAGTCTTGGGGTTATAGAGAAGAGGGTAACGATGTTGCTCTAAAGGGACCATGCAGTCCAAGTCAGAATATCCGATGTCAATAACTTCGCACAACAGATTGTTCTATATCTCGATGCCCAAAACTCCAAACCACCTTACGCATTGGATATTGTGGCCACGACTCGAAAAGTATTGCGTTATCGCTTCGGGGATGCTTACGGTTTGCTCTGTTACTGAGAAGAGCGGATAACCTGGTAGGAGTACATAGCAAGACTGATTACATGTCACTCAGCACAGGCAAGCCGAGGCGGCTTCAGAGGCCATGCATCAGTGTCAACCACCAGCATATGCGAAGAAAAGCTTATCGAAGCGAATCGACGCTGAAGGTTTTACTACCTACCTTTACTTGAAACGGGCTCCTCCGCACGCTATGGCTCAACCACTACATCTGGTTAAGCATCATGCAACTCCAGCCACGAGCTCCGACGCTTAGGCTAATCCGACTCTATGGGCGAATGGTGGCATCCGACCAGGGACTTGGACTTGACTCGAATTGGAAGTTATGGCCTTAATCCCTAATCCAAGATTTCCACCCCCAAGCAGATATGGAAAGAGGTCGGCATCTGCAGGTGGCTAAGAACTGTCAGGCGAGATTGAGATTAATGCGGCAACCCCACGTTTTCTTGCAGTAGTGTGGCATGGCCGTAGTTGTTGAGCATGCCTTTTGCAATGCCAACACATCGAAGTGATCTTGCTCTGATTACTTGATGAAAGAGTAACATTGGCGAGTGTCGGCACTGCAGCCTCATCGGTCATTCATCATGCATCATTTATCTAGGTTTAGAGCACTATGCTGGCCGGATCTCTAGGGTTCTGTTTCCGGGGAAGCTTGGGGCTGGTGAGGGGGAGGTGCAGCGGAAGGAAGTGGCTGCAGAGTGTCTGCCGCATGCGCATACCTGGAAGGTGTAAAGAGATTGGAAGGCCATGGTGATCTGTAGGGTCTCAGGTTATACAGCATGGGTTGATGGGGTACTCACGTACTGTAATTGCGCCACACATGTCGATTTCTTTCGGAAGATCAAAATATCTAAACTATTCGTGAAGTTGGCAGCCGGCTAGGGTAGTTTATGTGCCGGAGAGGTGCCCGATGAGGGTCCATTTGATATGCTTCGACTAAGGTAGGCGTTGAAGAACATGCCAGTTCTGGATAGGTTAAGTCAGTACTTAAAGAAGCCCAGGGGATCTGCATCTTTCAGCTGTAAAGTAACCGTCAAAAAGTTAGGGCTAGAGCTTGCGTCCTCGCTCAGGCCATCCATCACCTGCAGAAAAGAATCAGAATAAATTAACCACGACCAGTCCACGACACCACTAGAGGATCCCAATCCATACCCTCGGTGCGGCCTAAAGCAAGCCAAAAGGTTACCATCCAAGCATCCACCTATGAACAGACGGATATCCGTATCGCCACCAGAATCAAGAAAGTTATAAGATCGGTAGTGGATGATACCTTCTTGGCATCTCAACTGAGGTGGTAAGGTACTCACTCACTGTACGGAGTACTTTTCCCGTCTGGCCTTTCCCTTTCTTTAGCTCGGAGCGATGTGGGCTGTAGGACCTGATTACTCTTTCTCACCAACACTAACTACTACTTACTAAGGTACTTACTACTTACTACCTTACTCGATTGCTAAAGTTCTCCGTAAGCTTCCTCTCACTACCTTACCTACCTTACTTTACTACTACCTCCGTACGGAATACTGCGTACGATAGAAAGTATCCGCCGAGGCAGCCCCCAAGCTTGGACTGGAAGCTTGCACTAATCCGAGCGATGGATGGCGTGCCTGTTGAGCGAACCAGAAGGGCCTCTGGTCCGATCATTGGCCAAGGCTATTCATCCATACTATCATACTACTTTACTATCTACCCTACCTACCTGCTCAACTTAGGGAAATGGAATCCGCGCGGGAAAAGCATCAACCCATTCACCCATTTCCTTTAATCAAATTAAATCATAAATCACACACCTACTCTATCCCCCCCCCCCACTTGCTACCGGACCATGACACACTCCAGGGCATTCGCCTTCACTTCCATGTTCGAGCTGCATTCATCGAAACCTGCCGTTTCCCTCCCCACCCTCCTCCCTCCTCCCATGCTAGCTTCAACCCTCGAAGCACAAAAGTCGACTATCCGTTGCGTACCTGAACATCTTCCTCGACTGTCTCCCGTACCCTCAACCAACTAACACCCACCGGTTACGGCACATCACCCAAGACCTGTCAACACTCGCAATGGGAGTCACGAGGGAGATTCTCAAGGAAGGCAACGGCTCCGACAAGCCCAAGAAGGGGGATGAAGTCTCCATCGAGTACACTGGCAACCTCTACGACGAAGCAGCAAGCGACCACCATAGAGGCAAGCAGTAAGCGTCTTGCTGATCTACGCCTTTTCCGTCTTCATTTGACCCTAATTCGTGTCTCCCAGATTCGACTCTTCCATAGGCCGCGGGGATGGATTGTTCAGGACAAAGATTGGCGTTGGCAAGGTTATTCGAGGTGCGTAGATCTATAAGATTCCTGCATACTATCACCGGCGGCAGCTAGCTGACCGACATAAGGTTGGGACGAGGGGGTGACGGAGATGAGCTTGGGCGAGAAGAGCGTTTTGACCATCTCAGGGTATGACGTTCCCCAACCCTGGCCTCAAAGAGCCAGAACATGGCAATTGCCTACCCAGAACAAGGCTGATCGTTGTTGTGTCACGCAGAGACTATGCATACGGCGAACAGTAAGTTCACAACCTTCACGACATAGCTCGGGGCCGCCAATATACCGTGTCGGCACTATTGGGGGCCCACGTCATTGCACAAATTACTGACTAGGATTCGTCTTGTTCGATAGAGGCTTTTATAACCTCATCCCGCCGAATTCCAGCCTTGTCTTGTAAGTCCCTCTTCTACGAGCAAGTGGATTACATCTCATATCCTCATACTCTGACCGGGCCTTCACTATCCTCCATTGGCACACACTTCGTTTCCAGTTCTCGCATCGGAGCAGCATTCCTACTCTATATGTAACCCAACGGCTTCAACGTCTTCTCTACCCTCGTCGCCACAGTATATCACTTACCATATCTGTTGATGCTGACGTATGTTACAATCTAGTGTGGTTGAGCTCAAGGCCATCAACAACAAACAGGCCTAGATACGGATGACTCTGAACAATAGGTGCCCCCGACTCAATTAGCAGGCTCTCATCCGGAGCTAGAGGGTGTTTCGGTCTGCATTTGGTCTTACGTGCGATTTGCTGTGCTTCTGTACCAGGACCAGCACGCGCTGTCAAGATCTCATTTGTCCAGCTACGGCTGAAACCTTCCTTCAAAAGTACTGAATGTCTGAACTGGCTTTAGTTAGGGGACATTTGGCTTTTTTTTATGAATAAATGGCTTACGACAATGGTTGGATTTTCCGTGAATGACCAGCCGTCCCAACGCTGTGCTTCCAACGGACTGTCCTTGCCCCTATCATGTTCCCCGCGAAACTGGACCACGAGAATGTGTCGCTACATTTTACGGAAGGCTCAGGAAAGCCCTAACTTGAGCTTTCCCGGGCTTTCTATTCCAATACACTGACGGTGCTCTCAGCACCTGCTCCAGAATATGTGCAAAGCATTCGTCTCCAGAATCCATCAACCGCCATCGACTTCCACACCTTCGAACTGGGGCTCACCCCAAGTCGCCTCCATTTCTCCTAATCTGACAACCAAGCACCCACCTTCCGGCACCCGTGCATCTATAGCTTAGATTCCCAAGACCCTCTGCTCCAATCCTTCACTGTGCTTGATCTTTCTCAGGGAGCACCTTTGCTAACAACAACCAACACCTCCTAAACACCTTCTCGTGTTCAATCCATACCCTGCATCGCTTTATTTGGCGGTCTTGACGCAGCAGCACAAACACGTCATTCTCACACGAATCCGTACCTCTGACACGCACAACATTCAAAGTCCCTCGCTGTTTTTCAGTAACATCCAAGTCCCTCGTTACAGTAACACTGAAATTCGTTCCAAGGGAGTTTGTATGTGGACAAAGCCCTAGGAAAGGAAAACATGCTTGCTTACCTTATCTTACATGACAAAGCAAGAATTTTCCCCAGCTCCAACAACCATACAAATCCCCCAAAATAAAACCCCCCCATTCTCAAAGTCCACGCTCTTTCACACACATAAAAAAAACTCCCAGATATCCCCACCCTTCTTTCAG